>Ga0310696_10001017_pt1 | contig 41265 bp, 31 predicted proteins | sample AusTroGonzalo_MG_4_FD_203885 | JGI IMG/M metagenome (GOLD analysis project Ga0310696, IMG submission 203885) | Bovine rumen microbial communities from tropical cattle in Woodstock, Queensland, Australia - Gonzalo_02 (v2) (version 2) | ecosystem: Host-associated > Mammals > Digestive system >... | reverse complement strand
CGTTTCATGATGGAGAGCTTCATGTTGTTGATGGCGGCTTCGAGCATCCAGTCGTCGAATTTGCCCTGCTTCACCAGCGCAATCTGCTCGTCAAACAGTGCCTGCACCTGCTCGAGGGTCTGACCCTGCATAGGCTGACCGCCAAACATGAATGCACCGTAGTCGTTCAGCGTGTAGGTGCCGGCGTAGGCGCCCATGCACTTCTGCTGCTGATTGATGTTCAGGTCGATAAGACCGCATTTGCCGTTGTTCAGCACGCTCTCCAGCAGGTCGGCCAGCATGGCGTCGTGACTGCCGTTGCCGCTGTCCAGACGGTAGGCGCGGATGGTGTTCTCAGCGTCAAGGCCGGTGACAGTCTTGGTGATGACGCTGGTGATAGGCTGCTCGCGCTCGAACTTCAGCTCAGGCACGTTGCCGGGCTTCATGTTGCCCCAGTACTTGTCGATAATCTTGATAGCCTCGTCGGGGTCGAAGTCGCCGGCCATGCTGATGCAGATGTTGTTAGGCACATAGTAGGTGGCTACGAAGTTGCGGATGTTCCTCATCGAAGGGTTCTTCAGGTGCTCCTGGCTTCCGAGGGTTGTCTGGTTGCCGTAGGGATGATGCGGGAAGAGGGCGGCGAACATCGCCTCGTTGGCCTTGCGGTTGTCTTTCGTGAGGCTCATGTTCTTCTCCTCGTAGATGGTCTCCAGCTCGGTGTGGAACAGACGCAGCACCAGGTTCTGGAAACGGTCGGCCTGTATCTCACACCAGGTCTCAATCTGGTTGTTGGGTATGTTCTCCACATACATCGTGTAGTCGTTCGAGGTGAAGGCGTTGGTGCCCGTCGAGCCGATGGCGGTCATAGCCTTGTCGTACTCGTTGGCGACGGCGATTTTCGAAGCCTCGTAGCTCAAGCTGTCGATCATGTGGTAGATGGCGGCGCGGGTTGTGGCGTCGTCAAACATACGGTAAGCCTCAAACAGGTCTTCAATCTTCTGTATCAAAACTTTCTCCTTCTCCCAGTCGGTGGTGCCGAGTTTCTGGGTGCCCTTGAACATCATGTGCTCCAGGTAGTGAGCCAAACCTGTTGTCTCGTGCGGGTCGTTGCGCGAGCCGGCGCGTACCGCTATATAGGTCTGCACCTTGGGCGCATCCTTATAGACGCTCATAAATACCTTGAGCCCGTTGTCGAGCGTATATTCACGCACACCCAGCGGGTCGTTAGGATAGGTCTTGTACGAATACTTCTGTGCCGACACCGTTCCAGCGAACAAAACGAACAGCATCAGGACTAATGACAATCGTTGTTTCATTGTGTTATGTTGTTAGTTAATAATTCGAAGTAGGATGCAAAGATACGAAGAAAAAATGATAGAAGACTACAAAACCCGATATTCAATAAATTCGAAACAGGTTTTTCCATTACGGAAATTCCGTAACGGATTTTCCGTAATGGTGAAGCACTTGAAAACGATACCGCAAAGAAAATTTCACATTTTACGATACACATTTTGCGAAATTGTTTTCTTTGTGTATATTTGCTCCATATTATCAACCCGCAAACCATGGATAACCCGTTTATTTTCAGAGCATATAAAACAAGAGAGCTCTTTTGTGACCGACAAAAAGAATTAGAACTACTCCTTTCGAACTGTCTTTCTGGAGCCGACACAACCCTTATCGCACAGCGTCGCATCGGGAAAACAGGACTCATATATCGTCTGATGGACGAGATTCGATCCGAGAAGATTCCAATACTTCCAATATATGTTGACATCTTCGCCACTCGCACAATGGAGGATTTTGTAAAAGCGCTCTCCGCTGCCATAATGGCTGCCATACCGGAGAAAAGTAGTATTGGCAAGAAATTCTCAAAATTCATCAAGGCGCTAAGACCTGTCATAACATACGATGTTCTCACATCTGCACCACAGCTACAGTTCACCATTCAAGGCGAAGAGGAACAAAAACAGACGCTTAAAGGGCTACTTACCTTTCTCGACGAGCAGGACACAAAAATCCTGCTGGCCATCGACGAATTCCAGCAGATTCGTGAATATCCGGAAAAGAATGTCGAAGCCCTGCTTCGCACAATTATCCAGACACTACACAACGTCACATTCCTATACTGCGGCAGTAAACGACACATGATGCTCGACATCTTCGCGGGGGAACGCAACCCCTTCTACCGCAGCACCGAGTTTGTCACGCTACAGAAACTCGACCGCGACGTATATGCCGACTTCATAAAGAAACATTTTCTTGAGGCCGGATTCGAAATCGACAGCGATGCACTCGACTACATGCTTGATTGGACGATGCGCCACACATACTTCACACAACGCCTTTGCCACACAGTGTTCAATATGGCAACCAGTAAGGTTGATGTCGAACTCGTAAAACAAGGAGCCGCACAGATACTGCAATCCGATGCAGCCGTGTTCGGGCAATACCAGCAGATGCTTACAGCAGGTCAGTGGAACTTTATGATAGCAGTTGCAAAAGAAGGCGAAGTGACGCAATTTTCATCTCGGCAGTTCCTGCAAAAATACCATCTTGGCAATCCATCTTCCGCGAGCCGCATCGTCACCTCGTTGGTGGAGAAAAACCTACTGGACGAGAGCATACATGAAGGGAAATCGACATATAGCCTGAACGATGTGTTCCTCTCCCGCTGGCTGGAAGAAAAATACATATAGCCTTTATCCCATAGAACTCAAAAAAGGGAAACCGCACATTAGCAATTTCCTTTCTAATTCCATTTACACTTATCTATCAACTCATCAAATTGTACTTTTGTTGTACAGTTCCCACTACCTCTAAAGCACGCCCTTATTTTACAGCCGTCCAAGCCAGAGGGCTAGGAACCTGTCGTAAACTATATAGCCGTCATTCAGCCTATACACCAGCTCCTTGTCGAAAAGTGTCTCCAATGCGGTTTTCACACTGCTGGCACCAGGAAGCCTGTATTTCTTAATAAAATCCTTTCCCGTAAGCTCTTTCGCGACTCCCTCTTTCGCAATGGCTTTGAGTACGGCAAACTGGTTGTCGGTCAGAAACTGCGTCAGGCTCGCGTATTGCGGTGCCTTGCTCTCCACAACCGACAGTATGGTGCTGCGCAACTGCTCCACACTGTCCACCCTCCTATAGTTCTCATACAGACGGTTCAACGCCGACTGTAGATACCAAGTGTATCCGTCAAAAATGGAGTAAAGCTCATGAAACACCTCTTTGTCAATTCCTCCTCCCCTACCCTCAAAAAACGCATTTGAAAACTCATAGTATGCCTGTTCGTCCAACGGCGTGAGGTTCATCACGTCGGTACTCTGATAAAACGGTCTTTGTGGCGACAGGAACATCTCAGACATCAGGTGCTGTTTGCTGCCTGAGAATATGAAATGTACGTTTGGTAGGAACTGGATATGCGAGCGCAACATCGCCTCGGTACCCGATTCAGGATAGGCGGTGATTTGCTGGAATTCATCGATGGCAATGAACACCTCCTTCTCTATACGGTTCAAGTGACCGAAAATGCTCTTTATTGACATCTCCGCCTGAGTGGGGTCAATATTGACCGTCACGTTCGGCAGACCTGTCAAACCGTCTATGCCGACTACCGGACGCAAGCCCCCCAACACCTCCAAAACCTTTCTGCCAAACACCTTTCCCTTAGACATCGCAGTGTTGATGACAGCCGAGCCGAGCAAATTGACAAGTTCGGCTTGACTTTTTGTTGGAAATATGTCAAGATATATGCACAATGCATCCTTATTTTCCGATTGGATTTGGTAAAAAGCATTCCAAATCAGCCCCGTTTTACCCAATCTTCTCGGCGAAACAAGGGTAATATTCCGACCATTACGCAGCGTAGAAATCAATTTTTGAGTCTCCACCTTACGATCACAAAAATATTTAGGACCACCGTAACCTTGACATAGAAAGGGATTTGCGATATTTCTTTTCATAATGCCCTTATATAAAACCACCATCATTCCATTACGGAATTTCCGTTACATAATTTCTGTAATGCAAAAGTACATAAAAAATCAATACTGCAAAAATAAAAATCACATTTTGCGAAATTATTTTCTTTGCGAACAATTATTCCAAGCAATCAACTTGTTAACAAACAAGCAGCGCAATCATTCTCTCGTAAGCCGCATCAAAAATCCCGAAAAAAGAAGTGCCGGATTCGGAAATCCGGCACAACGGGACAACGAGAAATCTCTTTACCGCTTTCTTGTAAATACATGCCTGTATCCCAGCGATATTGATGGATTGAAGAATACTAGCATTTTATCATAGGACGAATAATTTGTTGTTTGGTTAACAAATCCTTGACTTGGATCAATAGATAGATTACTGTGAATGGTGGATTTTCTGATTGTGAAATTAAAACCTGATGCGACTTCAAGATAATCCTTACTGCTTATTCTTATAGAAATGCCAACTTGTGGTATGACGATAAAACTTATCCCATTTTTGGGTGAAAAGGCATATCCTTGCATATGAAAATAATACCAATTGTAGTTAGGGTATTTAGTCATGTCTATTTTTAATCCAAAATCAGTGGAAATAAATGGTACAATTCTGCGATCTGTGAAAGTAACTAGTACTCTTGAAAATACATTTGAGGTCAATACATCCTCGTAGTGAGTTTTGATATTGAATTTAATACTACTTAGAACTTGTGCCTCACCAGTACCTATACCAAAAGATAGTCCTCCACCAACTGCAACCCAACGATTGATTCTGTGTAATAATGCGACGCGTGGGTAAAAACGTTTAGAGTATTGGTATGATAAATCAGCGACAATATCAAATCGTCTTTCTTCACCTTTAGAATATTTTGTTTCGATGGGAGTTTCAGCGGCATTATCATATTTCTCATTGTAACCACCATTGTATTTTATCATCAAGATGTCGGATGTTTTTTTCAAGTAAACAGGACCATTAAGGTTGCTCCTAAGGTGATATTTTATTACCGAGTCGCTTACTTCCGAAACTTTGCCCACAATCTCATCACCATTGCGCAAAATAATTGTATCCTGTGCAAATGACGAGATGGCTATAAAAATAAAAAATGCTGCAAATAGCAAATGTCTGCTCATAACAATTATAAATTTAGGATTTTTCGCCTACTCTGTACTGTTTTTTGGCGATACTGTTTATATGGTATAATAAGAAATCCGTGAAACTCTTTTGTTCAAAGTCGAGGTTCTGGTAAACCCTTAGTACAAACAAGAAAAGTTCACGGATATCGTGAACGTTTTCCTTCTCTTGTGTACTAAGCTTCAGAAATGTACCAGATTTCGACTTTACAAAGAAAAGCAAAAACGCTTCTATATTATGTCTTTATCTATGTGATTGCGTTATGTCATTTTTGTTTTGATTTATGGGTGCAAAGATACTACCTTTTTTGTTATGTTGCAAATGATGGATTTTGAACTGTAACAACTGTAACGCATCAAGTCGTCCGACATCGAAAATCCTTATTGACATTTTGACATTTGACACTTAATGACACATAAGCAGCCAGCAAATTCGAGCTATTTCTTGAAAATTGTTAAAAATGTCAACACCATTCGTAAACCGCAATCATGTGTTTGTACTTTTGCAGTCGAATCGGTGGTCGGCACTTGTTCTGCAACTACTTAAAAATCAGAACCCACAACTTTACCACTAATCTTAAAGCATTGACTATCAAACAACGAACAGATCACCTACCACCTCGCTCCCTACCAACGCCCACCTTACTACCAGTAGAGTTTTTAACAATTATAAAGTTTTCCGAGAAAATAAAAGAGCGGTTGACTCGTTACTATATGGTGTTCAATACATAACCGATGCAAAACAAAGTTCTGATAATCTATACCGGCGGCACTATAGGTATGGTGCAGGGGAAGGACGGCTCACTTCATCCTTTTGCTCTCGAGGGCATCTATCAGGCTGTGCCTCAGCTGGAAATGTGCGACTACAAGATTGATTCGTGTCAACTTGAGAACATCATCGACTCGTCGAACATGACGCCCAAGGTGTGGGTGGATATAGCTGAGATAATAGAACGCGAGTATCAGCACTACGACGGTTTTCTGGTGCTTCACGGCACCGACACGATGGCCTACACCGCGTCGGCGTTGAGCTTTATGCTCGAGAACCTGGGCAAGCCTGTGGTGCTCACGGGAAGCCAGCTGCCGCTCGGCATGCTGCGCAGCGACGGACGCGAAAACATCATCAGCGCCCTCGAAATTGTCGCCGGGAAAGAGTTGATGATTCCAGAGGTGTGTGTGTTCTTCGAAAACCGCCTGTATCGCGGCAACCGCAGCACGAAGGTAAGCGCCGAGAACTTCGACGCCTTCAAGTCATACAACTACCCCTCGCTGGCCAAGGTGGGAATCACGATGACCTATAAGAAACACCTCATCATGCCGCAACCGGAGGGAGCCCTGAAGGTGTGGAAGCAGTTTGACGAGCACATCGCGGTGCTGAAATTGTTCCCCGGAATCACCAAGGAGCTGGTTGACAGCATCCTTCATACACCAGGACTCAAAGGCGCCATAATCGAGGCTTACGGCTCTGGCAACGCCCTCACCGAAGAGTGGTTTATCAACTCGCTGCAGGACGCCATCCATCGCAGCATCGTGCTGATGGATGTAACCCAGTGCAAAGCCGGCTCGGTGAAACTGCGCCAGTATGCGGCCAGCTGCGACATGGAGCGTATCGGCGTCATCAGCGGACACGACATCACCATCGAGGCCGCCGTCACCAAGATGATGCATGTGCTCGGCAACTACGGCAGCGATGCCGAAAGAGTCAGAAAGATGCTGGAAACCCCGCTGCGCGGAGAGATGGAAGAGTAGAAAAGAGTAGAAACAGGTAGGATACCGACGGTTGAAACAGATAAGGTTCATAATACTGCTTGTCGCCCTCGTGGCCAGCATCTCGGCCAAAGGGCAGATAAACAACCTCAGCTCGTTCGACGGACGGCTGCTGCACTACGGCATTCAAGTGGGTTACACGCAGTCGAAATTCGACTTGAAATTCTCGGAGAACAGCGCACTGAGAGATTCGATGCAGGGCGTCACCTCGTACTACAACGCCGGCTTCCATATAGCCGTCATCGGCGACCTGCGCATCTGGAAATACTTCAACCTCCGGCTCCTCCCTGGCGTCACCATTATCAACCGCGAGCTCAGCTATTCGTGGCAAGAGGAGTTTTTCAACACCCATCCACATCTCGACATCCGCCGCAACGTAGAAAGCGTATATGGCGAGATACCTCTCGAGATACGCTACCGAGCTATGCGGTGGAAGAACTTCCGTCCCTACGTGACTGGCGGCATCACTTACGGCTTCGACTTCTCGTCGCTACGCAAGAACAAGAACAACAACGATGAGGCCATCGTAAGGCTCAATCCGCACGAGGTGCACTACACCATCGGCGTCGGATTGGACTTTTTCCTCAAGTACGTCAAGTTCGCCATCGACCTCAAAGCTGGCTTCGGCATCATCAACCTCTGGGTCGAGGACGACGACATATACAGCCGATCAGCCGACTATTTGAAGTCGCGGACTTTGATGTTCAGCTTCACGTTTGAAGGGTGACACATTCACATCGCCTAATCCGTGTACACTAGTAATGACGTTCGTCAATTCACATCGAACAAATTATTGTATTGCAACTGCATAATGAGACACATCTCCATCACGCTTCAAATACAATAAACGACCTATACAGCCGTTAATTAACAATATATGTTACAACCAAAACATGCCGTACATCAATGTCAGTCATGCCGCGACCAACCGGCGCACGAAAGGGAGTCGCCAGCAAGCGAAAGAGCTTGGTGTGGAGGGCGAGATTATTGCCGCACAATGGCTGGCCAACCAAGGATACATCATTATTGAGAAGAACTACCGTCCAAAGAAGCATGAGATTGACATAATAGCCTTTGAGAACAATGATTTGGTAATCATAGAGGTGAAGACTCGCAGCAACATATCTTTCGGAGAACCCGCGACGGCAGTGGACCACCGCAAGCGCCAGTTTCTGATAGGTCTCGCCAACCAATATATCAAAGAACACCAATGGCAAGGCAACACACGTTTCGACGTTGTCAGCATTGTAATAAACAATGGGCAACCTGAAATAAAATTAATAAAAGATGCTTTTAACGTGATGAACTATTAGCCGACCACCTAAAACTATCCCTAAAAGAATGGCCTATAAAAAGGAGATATTAAATGAGCATGTGAAAGTGTTGCTGCTGAGTGTGGTGGTCGGGTTGCTGTCGGGACTTGCCGCTGTGGCTCTGAAGAATGTGGTGCACTGGGTCAACGCACTACTGCTGAAAGTTGGGTGGGCCACGGTACTTGGCGGCAATATCTTGATGCTGATATATCCCGCTGTGGGCATATTGCTTACCATTCTTTTCGTGAAATACGTTGTGAAAGGGCAAATAGGGCATGGCCTGCCAGAGGTACTCTATTCCATCTCACGCAAAAACTCGATCCTCCCCGGACGAAATACTTATACATCGCTGATAGCGTCAACGCTAACTGTTGCCTTCGGCGGCAGCGTGGGATTGGAGGCTCCGATAGCCTCTACGGGCAGCGCCATTGGATCTAACATCGGACGGCTTGCAAACCTAAAGACCAAGAACGTCAGGCTGTTGCTCGGCTGCGGTGCGGCAGGGGCAATCGCCGGCATTTTCAAGGCTCCGATAGCAGGAGTGCTGTTTGTGGTCGAAGTCTTTATGTTCGACCTTACACGCACCGCGGCCATACCGCTGCTTTTGTCGGCCCTTAGTGCATCGTCCGTGGCTTACTTTATGATGGGTAGCGAGGTGCAGTTCTCATTCAGCGTGGAGGATTCGTTCCATGTCGGGCAGATTCCGTATTACATCGTGTTGGGTATTGTCTGTGCCATATCGTCGGTTTACTTCCTCCGCGCAACCAACAGAGTTGAGAAATGGATGGAAAAATACAAATCGAAAACGATGAACTATGTAACAGGAAGCGTGTTGCTGGGCATCATGATTTTTCTTTTTCCTCCACTTTTCGGAGAGGGGTACGCCTCGCTGACCGACCTACTTGACGGAAGTGCAGATACCCTGTTCAACAACAGCATCTTTTCACCTTTAGGCGATGACGGGCATTTTGCAGCATGGATGGTCATTGTATATCTGTTACTACTGATACTGCTGAAGGCTGTGGCGACCTCTGTCACCATAGGTTCAGGCGGCGTGGGAGGAACCTTCGGCCCATCGCTGATTATGGGAGGTCTGACGGGTTATCTAACCTACATGCTGGTATTGCAGGCTGGTTTTGACGGATTATCAGCTTCGACTTTTGCTCTTATCGGGATGGCGGCTGTAATGACAGGAGTGATGCAAGCACCTTTGATGTCAACATTCTTGATAGCAGAAATTACAGGCAGTTGGGAATTGATGCTACCGCTAATGCTGACCTCTGCCGTGACTTATATATGTGTCAATCCCTTTGAGAAACACTCGATATACGCTCGCGACCTCGCCAAACACGGCGACCTGCTGACCCACGACAAGGACGCCTCGGCTTGGCAATTGATTAATATGCGAGAACTTATTGAGACTAACTTTGTGATAGTGAGAATAGGAGACAAATTAGGAGACTTGGTTGAAGCAATAAAATACTCGAAACGCAACCTTTTCCCAGTACTTGACGGAGAGGACCGGTTTGTTGGAATAATAGTGCTTGACGATGTTAGAAAGATAATTTTCACGCCTGAGCTATACGACAAATACGAGGTGACAGAATTGATGCAACCCTATTCGGCACTGGATGTGGTAAAACTGAGCGACACACCCCAAGAGGTGGTGGAGCGTTTCCAAATGTCGAACCGCTATAATCTCATTGTTGTTGACGAACACGACAGGTATGTGGGGTTCCTTTCCCGCGCAAACACATTTTCGGCATATCGGAGGTTTATATCCGAGTCGAGTGACGAATAAAACGGACGTATTGCTGCATCCGATGGTCAGACAATAAAAAGAAAAAGAGCTTCATCCGAAGCTCTTTTCTTTTGAGGTCGCTTCCGGATTTGAACCGGAGTAGCAGGTTTTGCAGACCTGTGCCTAGCCCCTCGGCCAAACGACCTTTTTACTTGCTAAAGTTTTGCAAAAGTACACATTTCTTGTAAACTGACAAAATATTTTTATCTATCAGCCGTAAACTTTCACTTCAATACCCTCTTTTCTAATCACTTGCGCGTACTGCTCAAGTTCCTCGACAGAGAGTTTACGCAAGTCTTTTTCGGGGGTTGCGCGGTCGAGGGCATACAACATTACATACCTCGGACATATCTGTTTCAGGTAAGCGAGGTAGGGTGTGAACTCGCTGTCGATGATGTTGCTTACACGCTGCCCTTCGCTGTAGCCGTCAAAAAGCAGCGTCTGTATGATTCCGTGGCTGCCGAAAGCGGTCAGGTTCGCTATCAACTCGTCCCAGGTGCACCCCATATCGTTGTTCTTGTTTATCAACTGACGCATACGCTCTGTTCCTGCATCGAGCTTCAGCACCGGGTTGTCGAGTTTCATCACCGCGTCGAAAATCTCCTTGCGTCTCAGCTGAGTGGCGTTGGTAAGCAGGGTTGTGACCGCCTTGGGATAGTATCGGTCACGCATCTCTCTCACCACATCGACCATCTCTGGAAACTGCGGATAGAGCGTCGGCTCCCCGTTGCCGGCAAAGGTGAACGAGTCAACCCGAGCACCCTCTTCTTTCAGCTGTTCCAGACGCCGTTGCAGCAACCCTTTCAGCTCTGAGGGTGTGGCGAAAATCTTTTCCTGCTGTTCCGATTCTTTGTTCCATCCACATTCGCAGTATATGCAGTCGTATGAGCAGTATTTATGTTTGAGCGGCAGGAGGTTCACTCCCAGCGACGAGCCGAGCCTCCGACTGTGGATAGGGCCAACTATGGAATTTTCGAAGAGCATGATTGTGATTAGTGAATTGTGATTAGTGAATTGACAATTGAGATTGTTGACTGCCAGCCTTTGACCGATTAATTGTGTTGTAGGGGTGAGTACATCAATTCGCAAGTGCCGTCTCTATCGCCATCTCATACAGCTCTTTCGTGCTGACGCCCATCGCGCGAGCCTGCTTCGGCACTATGCTTTCGGCGCTCTGTCCCGGTATGGTGTTCACCTCGAGGAAGTAGAGCATCTTCCGCTCAGCGTCGTAGATATAGTCGAAGCGCACGATACCGCTACAGTTGAGCATATCGTAGAGTTTGTCAGATGTCTGCTGAATTAGCGTTGCGACCTCTTCCTCCACCTCGGCTGGCGTTATCTCGTTCGAGAAGCCGTTGTATTTGGCGTCGTAGTCGAAGAAGTCGTGATTGCCCGTTGGCACAATCTCGGTTATCGGGAAGACATACTTGCGATCCGTCGAACGGAAGACGCCGCAGTCGAACTCACGCCCTTTGACGAACTGCTCCACCATCACTTCGTCGGCTTCGGTGAAAGCCTCTTTTATAGCTGGCAGCAAAGCCTCTTCGCTCTTTACCTTCGTCGTAGCCACGCTGCTTCCGCCAGTGGCAGGCTTCACAAACACGGGCAATCCCAGTTGACCGATTATCGCCTTTGCATCGACGTCCTGTCCCTTGTAGAGCAACACCGACTTGGCCACGTTCACCACATCCAGGCTCCGCACCAGCGCATTGCAGTAACCCTTGTGGAAAGTCAGCGACGAGGTGTAGAAGCCGCAGGTGGTGTAGCGTATGCCCAGCATGTCGAAATAGCCCTGAAGCACGCCGTTCTCACCTGGGTTGCCGTGTATGAGTATGAAGGCGAGGTCGAAAGAGACCTTCTTGCCGTTCATCATCACGCTGAAGTCGTTCTTGTCGAGCGGCAGGCGGTTGTCGTTGTCGTCGAGGCCATACCAGCCGTCGCGCTCGATAACCACACGCACCACGTTGTATTTTTCCTTACCGAGGGTTTTGTAAACCTGCGTGCCGCTGTTGATCGAGATGTCGTGCTCACCCGAGTAGCCGCCCATAACAATTGCTATGTTTTTCATATTTGATAATATTTTTCCCATTCAACATATTGGATAAGCCGACGCAAATCCATCATCAACATAACGCCCACTGCCTCATGTTTATTGTATTACCGCAAACACTATCACGGATATCTTGAAATAAAAGTTTTTTATTATCTTTGCATTCGTTTTTTTAACCAAACTCCATCCACAAACATATTAATGTCGTAAAAAAAGCATTGCTGACAGAGGGGACTATTCGGATTATCTATATGACCAACCACCTCAGAACAATCAAATACTCGGCTGTCCTTTTGATATTGCTTGCCAGCATGGTGTTCGAGTGTAGCGCACAGGAACGGAACTGCAAGGTGTCCGGTGTGGTTGTCGACGAACATCTCCGTAAGATGGAATATGCAACCGTAGCCTTGGCTGACGAGAACGGCAAGATTGTTTCAGGAGCTCTCAGTGACTCGGTTGGTCGGTTTGTCTGCAAAGTCAAAAAAAGCAACACACCCTACACCCTCTCCGTCGAGATGACTGGATATATCAGGTATCAAGTCCTTCTGTACGCGGATAAATCCGAGGTTGAAATAGGCACTATAAAAATGGAAGCGAACCCAGTCGTGCTGAGGGAAGCCGTTGTCACGGCAGAAGAGGTGGATAAACGGTCAACTGTAGAACTCACTTCCATCAACGCGTCCTCTTCGATAACAGCTTCGTCCGGGAGTGTCGCTGACGTGCTGAGAAACGCCTCGTCTGTGACTTTCGAGGGAGACGGGATACTTTCTATTCGTGGCAACCGAAACATACTCATACTGGTTGACGGTGTGCCAACAACCCTCACCGACCTTCAGTCAATCCCAACGTCAAGAGTAAAGAGCATTGACATCGTAACCAATCCTGACGCGTCACACGATGCGGAAGGCACCGGCGGGATAATCAACATCGTATCGAAAGTGGAAAAGTCGAAGGGGGTGAGCGGGGCTTTCTCCGCAAACTACGGATTCAACCATTTCGCGAATGGAAGCGCCGCCATCTCGTACAACACGCCGAAGGTTTCATACCGCTTCAACTACACAGCCAAGTACGAAGACAATCTTGTCAACGGCATCCTGAACCGAACCATCGGCACAAACTCGACCCATCAGACAATCCGTTCCAACCGATACACGTTTAACAATAATGTGAGTATCGGAGCCGAAGTCAGAGCCAATAGCCGCAACATCTTGAACATAGATCTCAAATGTATCGTGCCTCGACTGAACATTCAGCAGAACCTTGACAACATCATCGTTCGCGACGGAATCGAAACAACTGAACAGCGACACAGTGACATTTCATGGAACCGCGAGAATATAGATGCCTCCATTTCCTACAACCACACCATCAAACCTGATACGTCAAGTTTGTACCTCAAGGCTTCGTTCTCTAAAATATGGGGACACCGTCCATCGTTTTATTATCTGAACAGCGCCAGCATCGGAAAGTCCAACTCTGGTGGAAGTCCGTTAATCACTGCCTTGCAGTTGGATTTCAGCCAAAAGTACAAGTCGGGCACACTTGGTGCAGGAGCTAAAATGACCTATCGGAGAAACGACATTTACCACGAATTTTATTCATGGAACCTGAATCAATGGCAATATTCCAACCAATTCAGCAACGACCTTGTACATCAAGAGTTCGTTCCAGCGCTATATTTGATGTTCGCATCCAAACCAATAGGGAAATTTTCCTACAAAGCAGGTCTCCGGGGAGAATTAAGCGCCGTACTACTACACAGCGACATGGAGAAAGTGGATACGACTTCCGTGGATTTCTTTCTTGCCCCATCGTTTTCAGCCACCTACGATATTTCTAAAAAACAACGCTTGTCGCTGGCTTTATCACGAAGAGTCGGACGGCCGACATATCCACAACTCAACCCTTACATGAGTATGGTCGATGCCAACACTTTCGAGCAGGGCAATATGCGACTGAAACCCGAGAAATCAACAAAGCTGGACTTAGCATACTCTCTCAACTCCAAATATCTCAACATCTTCTCCGTTATATACCTCACCCACACGACAAACTATATCTCCCAAATCACCACCATTGACAGCAACCTATTGGTAACCACATACATCAACGGCACTTCCGACATAAAGACCGGGTGTGACCTAACAATAAAAGTCAGGCCTGCGCAATGGATGGAAGCCACTGTGAGTGCCAACACTTTTTTTGTTTCAACCAAAGGATCTTACGGACAAGTCGTGGTGGATAACCGAGGATGGACAAACAACAGCAATATCCTGCTCACCTTCAAACCCGTCAAAGGAATGGAGATTCAAGCACAATATTTTCTAACGACTCCTCAATATTTCCCTCAACTCACAACATCACTAACCCATTTCATGAATCTTGGCATAAAGCAGTCGTTCCTTAAAGGCAGCCTTTCCGCCACATTGCTGCTTACCGATGTATTCAACACATACAAATGGGAGGTGCACACGTCCAACGGAGTTTTCGACTTGACAAACAGAAGCACGCACAAGAGCCGTATGCTTTGGGTTGGCTTATCGTATAATTTCAACTCTTACAAACAGCGAAAAGCGGACAATCAAAAAGATATGGACCGAAGCGTTATCCGACTGGGTCTATAGACTTTTATCTTTTGAGCTCACAGCCTCCGGACGTGAAATCTCTTGCTTGACTCAAAAACGCGTACTATTTAGTTCAGTTTCGAGAAGGGCGATGGATTCATGGTATTTCTTAAACTCGGGAGTGTCGGTATGCATCGGGCGGTGCTGCTTCATGCGGTTCAGCTTTTGAAACTTCGCGCCGCGCTCTATCGTCTCCTTGCTCATGTACGTATCCTGGAAGCGTTGCCACACTATATCTTCGGCCAACTGCGACGGATGCGTCATATCGTCGGCGTAGAAGCGGTAGTCGCGCAACTCGTCGAGCACTACCTCGTATGCCGGGAAATACTCCGCCAGTCCTTCTTCACACAGCCGTTCCACCGCCAGCAGCAACGTCGCCTTGCTCACCTGGTTACCATGTGCTCCGTCGGCCAGATGGCGTATTGGGCTTACGGTGAATATCACCTTGTGGTCCTCATCCCTGAACCGTTCCAGCAACGGGCGCCATACGGTCACTATGCCTTCGACGTTCAGCATCGACCGCTCGAACAGCGTTGAGGGCAGCTTGTGGCAGTTGCTCACCACACGGCCGTCGTGTTTGAACACAAAAGCGGTGCCGAAGGTGAACACCATCACCGCCGGCTGCTGCATGAGCGAGTGCACCTTGTGGAACGAATCGAGACAGTCGGCCATCAGCACGTTGCGGTCGGAGTTTGAGAATCGTCCGTGATGGAGCCACGAGTGCCACAACCCGTTGTGGAACACCACATCGTCCGAAGCCAACGGCATCGGGTCGATGCTGCGTCTGAGACATTGTTCTATCGACATCGGGTTGTAGAGCGTCCCGAAGGGATTGGACATCACGTCGAATCCACACTCCCCCATTCTATCGCCCATGGCGTCGCTGAAACAGCTACCCATAAGCAACAGACGACTCTCGTGGTCAATGTTCAGCTTCGTCGCCGGGATTGTCACAGGAGTTTGTAGCGCGATGGTCATCACTGGTTTATTTTTACGTTATACACACAATCCATACCGCCTATGGCATTCAAAAATTTCTTTGCGTCAACCTTATGTCCGCGTGGCATCATCGTCAGCGACATATCGTTGTGCGTCACGAACACCTTGAGCGGTATCGAACCCTTGCAGTGGGCAAGTATTTTCGACATCTTGGTGCAGAACGACTTGTTCACACAGCTCAACGGTATCGCAATATTCACTCCTCTGGCGAATCGCGCCATCGTGTCGCCCAGTAGCATGACGTCTTCGACATACAGTTTTGGAGGCAATTCGGTGAAGGTTCCGTCCTCGTTTTTCTTTTTGAAGCTTCTTACCGACGCGGTACAGTGAACAAAAAGCCCCTTCTCAAAATATAGCTTAAGCCGCTGGTAATCTCCACCGAACAGTGCAATCTCGTACGTACCCGAATAGTCTTCAATCGTCATACGCCCGTATGGGTTTCCGTTCTTCTGCGATATGCCAGTCTTGATGTCGGCCACCATACCGGCGAAGGTAATCTTCGAAAGCTTTATCTTCTGGTACTCTTTCAGCGCCGAGACAGGGGTGTTGACGAAGGTGGCCATCTCGTATTTGAATTCGTCGAGAGGATGAGCGCTGAGGTAGAAGCCGATGACCTCTTTCTCGTAGCGGCATTGCTCGATAGTGCTCCACGGCTCGCATTGCGGCACGTCGGGATGGCTATCCTCCTTTATCTCGTCCGAGACGTCGAATATCGAAATCTGAGCCGAGTTGGCGTTCTCCTGGTTTCTCACCGCCCAGCGCACCAGCTTCTCCAGGTATGTCGGACAGCTGTCGTTGTCCATCTCCTTATAGAAATACTGAGCCCTATGCATCGTCCCCAATCCATCGAAGGCGCCTGCTTTCACCAGCACCTCTATGTTCTTGCGGTTTATGGTGTGGAGGTCAACCCTTGCCAGGAAGTCGAAGATGTCGGCGTAAGGACCGTTCTCCTCGCGCTCTTTTATAATCACCTCGGCGGCGGCTTCGCCCATACCCGAGATGGCTTGCAAACCGAAACGTATCTGCCCGTTGGCGTTCACCGCGAAGTTTTTCTCACTCTCGTTCACCGACGGCAACAACACATCTATCCCGTGCTTGCGGCAGTCCTCTATTATCTGGGTGGTTCGCGAGATGTCGTCCTGACCGCTGGTCAGCACCGCAGCCATATACTCGGCCGGGTAGTTGGCTTTAAGGTATGCCGTCTGGTAGGCCACCCATGAGTAACAGGTGGCGTGGGACTTGTTAAAAGCATATTCAGCAAACTTCTTCCAATCTTCCCAAATCTTGTGCAGCACTTCGTGCGAGTGACCGTTCTTCTCTCCACCCTCGTAGAAGAGTTGCTCCAGCTCGTTCATTTTCTCAATCTGCTTCTTTCCCATCGCTTTGCGTAGGGTGTCGCTCTGACCGCGTGTGAAACCTGCCAGCTGGCGGCTCAGGAGCATGACCTGCTCTTGATACACCGTGATGCCGTATGTGTCCTTCAGGTATTTCTCCATGCAGGGTATATCGTAGCTGATAGGCTTACGACCCTGCTTGCGTTCGATGAAGTCAGGAATGTACTCCATAGGGCCCGGACGATAAAGGGCGTTCATAGCGATGAGGTCCTCAAACACATGGGGTTCCAGCTCGCGCAGGTATTTCTGCATTCCCGGCGACTCAAACTGGAAAGTGCCCACCGTGTTACCCTCACAGAAAAGCTGATAGGTCTTCTCATCGTCGATAGGAATGTGGTCGATGTCGATGTCCACACCGTGGCGCCGTTTGATGTTGGCGAGCGCATCCTTGATGATGGTGAGGTTTTTCAACCCAAGGAAGTCCATCTTGATCAATCCCACGTTCTCCACAACATGTCCATCATACTGCGTCACCACCACATCCTGCCCCGTGTCCTTGTCCTTGATGGTGCAGATGGGGGCGAATTTGGTCAGATCATCGGCTCCTATAATCACGCCGCAGGCGTGTATGCCTATTTGGCGGTGCGTGCCCTCCAGCTCTTCGGCATATTCCAGCATCGGCTTCAACCCGCTGTCCTCCGGCTTCGCAGTGCCCTCCATGATAGCTTTCAGCTCAGGCACATATTTGTAGCAGTTTTTCAGGTTTATACTCGGTGCCTTCTTCAGCGTCTCGCCGTTCTCGTCCTTCATCCCGTCGGGGAACTTCTCGGGTATGTACCCTTTGATTCGGTTCACCGTCTCAAGCGGTACATCCTCCACCCTACCCACGTCGGCAATAACCGACTTGGTGGCCATCTTGCCGTATGTAATGATGTGCGCCACCTTCTCTTTGCCATATTTCTCGGTAATCCAGTCGAGCACCTTGCCGCGTCCCGCGTCGTCGAAATCGACGTCGATATCGGGCAGCGATATGCGGTCGGGGTTCAGGAAACGCTCAAACAGCAGGTCGTATTTCAGCGGATCGACATCGGTAATCTTCAGACAGTAGGCCACCACGCTTCCCGCCGCGCTTCCACGTCCGGGGCCCACGCTCACGCCCAGCTCTTCGCGCGCCGCACGTATATAGTCGCTCACGATGAGGAAATAACCTGGGAAGCCCATCGTCTTGATGGTGTGCAGCTCAAAAACTATGCGCTCGCGTATCTCCTCCGACAGTGCCGCCTTGATGTCCTCCAGCTCCGTCAGTTCCTCGTGGTCGGGCAGATAGCGTTTCCTTGCGCCCTCCCACACCAGCTTCTCCAGGTAGTCGGCTTCGAACTTTATGCGGTACAGTTTTTCGTATCCTCCCAACTTCTTTATCTTCTTCTCCGCCGCCTCCTGCTCCATCACCACCTCGTGGTTCTGGTTCTCCGTAAACTCGTCGAAAAGGTTTTTCTCTGTAAACCGTTCGCGCCATTGCTGCTCAGTGCCAAAGCTCTCAGGTATGTCGAACATCGGCATAATGGGGTCGGAGTCAATGCTATATACCTCCACCTTGTCTGCCACCTCGCGGGTGTTCTCCAGCGCCTCAGGCAGGTCGTCGAATATGGCAGCCATCTCTTCGGGACTTTTCAACCACTCCTGCTTGGTGTAGTGCATGCGGTTCTCGTCGGCCACCTTTGCCTGAGTGCTAATGCAGATGAGGTGGTCGTGCGCCTCGCCGTGCGACTCCTCCACGAAGTGCACGTCGTTGGTGGCAACAATCTTGATATTGTGTTTTCTCGCCAGCTCAATCAGCACTGCGTTGACACGCTGCTGCTTCTCGTATGTGTCGGTGGCCGCATTCGGCTTGTCGGTCTTGTGGCGTTGCAGCTCAAGGTAGTAGTCGTCACCGTAGAGGTTCTTGAACCACTCCACCGCTTTCTCCGCACCCTCGAGGTCGCCCGCAAGTATTTTCTGCGGTACCTCTCCACCTAGACAAGCCGAACAGCAGATGATGCCCTCATGGTATTGTTCCAGCACGTTGTGGTCAACCCTCGGAGTGCCGTAGAAGCCGTCCATATATGCTATCGAGCTCAGTTTGCAGAGGTTCTTGTAGCCCTGCTTGTTCTTCGCCAGCAGTATCAGGTGCCATCCGCTCCTATCAACTATGCGCACTTTACCATTCTCGGCACTTATCTCCGTCACGTTCTTGTCGTGGTCATAGAGGGTGCGGCGTGCGCAATAGGCCTCAATACCAAGTATTGGTTTGAATATCTGGTCTTTCAGCAGCTCCATCTGAGCTTCCGCCTCCTGTTTTTCTTCTGGCGAGGCACCGTCGTTCTGCAGTATGGCCTGCTGTTCTTTGATTTTGTCCCTCACCTTGCCGTTTTCCTTGTTCACGGTATCCACCAAGTCCTTGATGCCGAACATGTTGCCGTGATCAGTGAGCGCCATCGCGTACATACCGTTGGCCTTGCATTTCTTTATGAGGTCGGGTATTTTGGACATACCGTCCAAAATAGAGTAGTGAGAGTGAACATGTAAATGAGTGAAATACGGCATAGTGTGCTTACTTTTGATGATGTTTTGAGGTTGTAAAGATAGTATAAAAAATCCAAACCACCGACTGGAAGTTATTCACAAGTTATCAAATTTGGGTTAACCTCGTCTTTATTTACTGCGACGATACCTGTGGTGCTACTTCCTACAAATGGGTCAAGAATCCAAGCACCGAGTTGTGTCGATGCCAATGAGGCACTTTCTCGCACATACGAACACAAATGACAAATTCGATGGCATTTTTGAAATATCGGCACAAAATATTGGGTAGAGGGTTATTGTTTGGGTGCTTGGGTGTTGATGTGATGAAGGATGGGAGGTCAGGGATGGGGTAGGTATTGGGGATTATTCGGGGGTGATATGTATTATGTTTTTGTTTGTTTACAAAATTATACATACCTTTGCAGTGTCTTAACAAAATGGATATGACTATGAAACAGGGTCTTTTTATAGCAGTATTGTGTGCAATGATGGTGTTTTGCGGATCGGCAGAGGCGCAAAAGCTCAAACTTGTAAAGAAACATCCCAGCATCGGCGAGCAGTGGTCAACACGTTTCGGGTTGACCGGTAAAAACAAGCCTGAAGGTTTCTACTACCGCCTAAGAGAAGAGGTGCGAGTGCCGAACCTCATGCGTTCGGAAACCACCAGCAACATGCAGTTGATCATCTCAGAGGAGACCTCGTTCGGAGCTTTCGGGTTGTTCCGCAGCCCGATGAGCGAGGATTTGTCCAGCTTCATCTTGTCGCTCCAAAACAAAGAGGGCAAGATTGTGAATGAGTACGACCTGTGCAAAATCACCGATGAGTACGGATTGGAGGTACAGGACATCCGTTATGAGGACGGCCGTTTTTACTTCAACATGGCGTGTCCTACCTATTCGGACCAATATCACCGTAAATGTTCACGCCTCTATTGTTTTGACGTGCAGTCATCCTCCATAGTATGGAAGACGGACTATCTTACAAGCAACGACATTATCGTATTGAACGAGGGCTATATTATTTGTTCATACGGATTTACGTCAGAGAAAGATTTTATCTATTTGCTTGACAAAAAAACGGGCGTAGTCACCTGCCGGATGTCGCTCGACAAGAAAGCAGACTATGTGGAGGTGAAAGATGGACGCCTTTATGTCATCGACGCCGGACAGAATGTGTATGTGTACGAGATAGAATAGTGGATAGGTTGCCGTGGCGTGTCATTCGCGCCAACGGAGGGTTTCCACTATTTGGTCTATGTCTTTCTGTAGATATTCGATTACGGGGGCGAGAGAGTCGTTGTTGGGAGTATAGTTGAGGAACAGAGCGCCGCGGAGGAAATGCTGTGTGCTGTCGGTTAGCCAAAACTGATAGGTGGAGCCTGCATTTTTGCCGCCAACTTTGACGATGGTGGCATAAACTCGTCCATTGGGGTCGGAGAGCGTCATCTCCTTCTCGCCAGTGGATTGGCTGTGGTGGAGTGCGAGCATGCGGGAGGCTGTGTCGATGAGTGAGTTGAGGTCATCGAGAGAGCGGAAGTGCTTATAGGTAAGGTTGATGATGCCTTTATACTGCGGATATATGAGGTCAAAATACTTAGTGCGTGAGTCGTTCTGTTTCCAGTTGACGATGGCTTCGGAAGGACGCTCAAAGGTGAAGGGGAGTGCTACGGTGTCGTATAAGACGTAGTTTTTCTGCGGCATGTCCATGCGGATGTAGGCTTTGGGCTTGGGTACGTAGTCGTCGCCACCGCATGAGACGAAAAGGAGTGTGAGGCTGACGGCAGACAGAAGGTATAGCAGGGGTTTGTTCATTGGGATGTATTGTATTGATTCGTGGCTATGTGGAGTTGTGGAGTGGGCTATGTTGGGAATTACTGATACCTGTATTGCACATTGCCGAGCATTGGAACGAAGCGGCAGTTGCCAAAATGCTCAACGAGTGGTTCGTCGCCGGGACGTTTCGTGATGCGGAGCATCTCTTGCTGCTCGTCGCCGACAGGGATGACCATGATGCCATCTGGCTTGAGCTGGTTCATAAGTGGCTGAGGGATGTATGGAGCGCCGCAGGTGATGATGATGCGGTCAAACGGGGCGTAATCAACTTCAGTAAGTCCCTTGTAGCCGTCGCCGAGGAAGCAACGTGCGGTATAGCGCATCTCCCATAGAAGTCTTTTGGTTTTGTCGAAAAGTCCTTTCTGCCGTTCAATGGAAAAGACCTTGGCGCCGAGTTCGCAAAGTATGGCAGTTTGATAGCCGCTACCTGTGCCTATCTCAAGTACTTTCATATCTGGTTTGATATTCAGCAACTGGGTCTGAGTGGCCACGGTGGAGGGTTGCGAGATGGTTTGTTCGCAGAGAATGGGGATGGCTTGGTCGTCGTAGGCCATTTCGACAAGACCTGGGTCTAAAAACCAATGGCGCGGCACTTTCCCCATAGCCGCGAGGACGGCTTCGTCGGTGATGCCTTTTGCACGGAGGTTGCGGCACATCTGCAGCCGCTGGCCTTGTTGTTTGAAATTGTCTTGCATGAGTCTTGATTTATAATTGGAGGTCGCAGATGTCCTCGGATGATTGCAGCCAATGAGTGTGAAGGCCAAGTGAAGCGGCGCCTTGGCAATGTGCCTGGCAATCGTCGATGACCAGGGTTTCGTAAGGCTCGAGGTGGTAATTGTCGAGGATATACCGAAAAACATTTGGACTTGGTTTTCGGTCGTGCAGGTTGCAGCTGAAGACGGCTTGGACGAAACACTCGCCAACAAAGTCGAACCCAGCATGAGTGTTGAGGTAATCAACAAAAAAACTGGCATTGGTGATGTCGCTGTTGCTCAAAAGAAAGAGTCGATAGCGAGTTTTCAATTGCCGTATGAGTTCGATATGCCGCATCGGGAAATCGACAATGAGGGTGTTCCAGGCATCGACAATCTGAGCATCTGTAAGTGGGACTTTGAGCACACGCCGTACATGATTGCAGAAGTCTTCGGTGGAGAGCAGTCCCGCTTCGTATTGTTTGGTCACGCCCTCACCACGAAGCATCTGATAGGGTTTTTCGACTTCGACTCCATAGTCGCGGAAACGGCGGTTCAGCAGCTCCAAATCAAGAGATATGATGGGGCCGCAAAGGTCGAATATAATATTTTTTATTCCCACTGACAGAAGCATATTCTCAATCACTCATTGTCGTGAGGCACCCAGCCTTGAGCCACCAAGTCGATGGCGGTGTTCTGTGCTGTTATAAGCCTGGCTTTAGATGCAGCCTCGGTAATATGGCCAATAATATGAACCCCTTCGACGGACTGGATTTTTTCGTAGTCGGCTTGAGAGATGGTGAAGAGCAGTTCATAGTCTTCGCCTCCATTGAGCGCATTTGTAACAGGAATCATATTGGTGCTCATCTCGCTGCATACGCGAGTGGTCTGGTAGTCGATGGGCAGACGTTCCTCATACACGTCGCAGCCACAGTTCGACTCTTTGCAAATATGCAACAACTCGCTGGCGAGACCGTCGCTCACATCAATCATGCTGGTTGGCACAATTTCTTTTTCTCTCAACTTCGCTATGATGTCGAGCCTCGGTTCAGGCTTCAGGTAACGTTCCAAAACATAGTCATAACCGTCGAGGTCGGGCTGGAACGAGGGGTTGGCCTTGAATGTCACCTTTTCGCGTTCAAGCACAAGGAGACCTGAATAGGCGCTTCCCAAATCGCCTGTGCAGCATATTAGGTCGTGAAGTTTCGCACCGTTTCGGTAGGCAATTTTACCTTCCTCGGCGGTTCCGATGGTGGTCACGGTAATAACCAAGCCACTGCGGCTGCTGGTGGTGTCGCCGCCCACGAGATCGACATCGTATCGGTCACAGCAACGGCTAATGCCCTCATAGAGCTCCTCGATGGCCTCGACAGAGTAACGGTTGCTCACGGCGATGCTGACAAGTATTTGCAGCGGTCGGCCGTTCATGGCTGCCACATTACTCAAACTCCGTGCCACCGCCTTGTAGCCCAGATGTTTCAGCGGTGAGTACATCATGTCGAAATTCACTCCTTCAGCCATAGTGTCGGTGGTGACAAGTACTTTCTGACGGCTGTTGCCGATAACAGCGCAATCGTCACCGATTGCCTTGATAGTGCTTTTGCTGCGTGGAGCGAATCTTTCTGTAATACGGTCAATAAGGGCGAACTCGCCCAAATGCGACAATTCTGTACGTCCTTCTTCTGCGTATTCGAGTTGTTCCATTGGATATTCGTATAAAATTATTATACTAACGTAAAAGAGTAGTTTTTAGTATGGAAAGCACCTCATAGCAGTCGGCAATTCCTACATTGAGGAGTTCCATACACCCCAAAAGACCTACCGTTGTACAAATGTTTGGTCAATTGAATGATTGAATGTTATTATTTTCGTACTTTTGCAAAAGAATTTAGGATTACGCAGATGAAAAAAACAGCATTACTTCTTATTCTATCGATTATAGCCGCAAACGCTATCGCCGGCAAGGTGAGCGAGGCTAAGGCCCGACTGGTGGCCAGCAATTTTTGGAAGTTGGAGACTGGCATAACACCACAGCTGAACAATATCACAAATGCTGTCGGCCTCACGGAGCTGTATCTGTTCGAAGTCGCGGGCGGCAACGGATATATGGTGGTTTCCGCCGACGATGTAGCCTACCCCGTGTTGGCCTATTCGCTCAAAAACGGGTTTCCTACAGAAAACATCTCTCCCGCAGTGATGTATATGCTGAGGAACTATGAACACCATATAGTTTTCGCTCGCGAACAAAACGAAGGAGTCATGCCGGATGTGACGAAAGAATGGAACGAGCTGGAAAACGGCATAGCCCCGGCAGCTAAAAGCAGCACGTCAGTAGCCCAAATGATGACCAGTATATGGTCGCAGAATGAACCATACAACGACATGTGTCCGAAGCCTGATGGAGACGACCGCTGTGTGACAGGCTGCGTTGCCACGGCAATGTCGCAAGTAATGCGCTACTGGAAATATCCAACCCACGGCATAGGGCAACACTCCTACTCGTACAACGACCGTCCTGTGGCCGTGACACACATGCTGGGCGATTCGACCGCCGTGTGGCTCTACGACACCCTTACCGCAGATTACGAGCACACGTACTATGCGTGGGACAATATGCCCGACAATGCAACTCCGTCAAGCCCCGACTATGCAAAACAGGCAGTGGCGACTCTCGTCTTCCACTGCGGGGTGGCTGTGGACATGGTTTACACTCCAAGCGGAAGCGGTGCATTCATGACACGTCAGGAAGTCTTGAATTTCGACTCCGTAAACTACTCCACCGAAATAGCGGCAGAAGTGGTTATTCCTCAATATTTCGGCTATTCTCCGAACACTGTTGGACTCTTACGGTCAAACTTCACGACGTTGGAATGGATCGCATTGGTGAAAAACGAGTTAAGTAACGGACGGCCTTTGATTTACGCTGGCAACGACGAAGGCAGCTACTATGGACATGCCTTTGTTCTCGACGGATACAATGAACGGCTGTACTTCCACTGCAACTTTGGCTGGGGAGGTATTTATGACGGTGATTATCGTATTGACCACATCGCTCCGTCGATGACAGGTCATAACTTCTCGGACAAACAGTCTGGAATATTCTACATGTATCCCCCTGGACATGGATTCTTCGGAGTCTCCGTGACCTGCATAGGTGACGGTGGCAGCGTGCTCGACGAGACGACGGCCGTATGCGACAGCACTGTACGCATGAACATTGATGAAGATGGCAGACAGTTGAAAATCGTGGCCGAACAAGGTTACCTCATCGACAAGATTCTTGCCGACAAAGACACCCTTTATTCGAACGACTCAGCCAGAAACGGCAACGACATAGCATGCTACTATGGCGACGAACCTCGCACGGTTGTATGCGATTTCACCAACCGCAAGCGAGACGTGACACTGAAGGTGACATTCGCCACAAATCCCAACGAGGAGCCGCTTTCGATAACAGAAACCATCCGAGACAATGAAAAGAACATCAAGGTGTCCGCTCACGGAAAAAACATTGAATTGAACGGAGAGGAAATTGGCGAGGTCAACATTTACGACGTGATAGGCCGTCGCGTAGCAAGCCACAACGCCCTCGGAGCCAACAAAACAACCATAACCATGAGCAAACGCGGCTTGTATATTGTCCGTTGTGGCAACAAATCGTACAAAGTCGTGGTCGGTGGGGAGTAAAAGCCGTTGGCATTCTATTTTTCAACATTCAAACAATCCTAAAAAGTTCCAATACAACCAGCAACCATGAAACGACTATTATTAGTTTTAGCGATTCTGCCTTTTTTTGCCCATGCCAATCCCGTTGACCGCTCAACTGCAATGCGTGTGGCCGAGAATTTCTGGTGGCAGGAATTCAAAGAACAAGTAACCTTCAAGGACTATTCATCGATATTGAACTTAACGGAAATTTACCTCTTCGAGGAGAGCAACGACAGAGGATACATCGTGATTTCTGCCGACGACTGCGCAACGCCCGTATTGGGCTATTCGCACAACGAATTCCGAACCCATAACATCTGCCCATCCATAGTGTCATGGCTGCACTTTTATGAGGAAGAGATAGCCTACGCCCGTAACAACGGGATTAAAGCCGATGAGACAGCCCAAGAAGAGTGGGATGCGCTGACAAACGGCACTCCGCTGCCTGAACCCAAGGCTTCGATTCAGGTGGACCCACTGTTGTCATCGGCTTGGGACCAGGGCGACCCATACAACCTCTACTGCCCTGGCGAAGGCAGCGGAAAAACTCCGACAGGTTGCGTGGCAACAGCCATGGCGCAAGTTATGTACTATTGGAAATATCCTCAACACGGCTTCGGATACAACGAATACAACTACGCCAACTATGCCGATACAAACTTCAACTGGCAGTATGGAACCTTAAGCGCCGATTTTGAGAACACGTGGTACGACTGGGACAACATGGTCGATACGTTGCGCACCACCTCCGACAGTGCAAGCATCAAGGCGGTCGCCCTACTCAACTACCACTGCGGCATAGCGCTCAACATGCTATACAAACCGGGAGGAAGCATGGCTTTCGTCACTATGTCAGACAACATACTTTTCGGTGAAAGCCACTACCCTACCAGTATCGCCGCCGAGAACGTAATCCCGCGTTTCTTCGGGTACTCCCAAGAAACAACAGGCAAATTGCGGAAAAACTTTACAAGAGACTTAGACTGGATAAACCTTCTGCGGGACGACTTGCAGAAAGGACGGCCTATAGTGTTTGCCGGTGCTTCTGCCGAAGGCCCGTCTGCCGGCCACTGTTTTATTGTGGACGGATGCAATCCTCGGTTGTATTTCCACATAAATCTCGGATGGGGTGGGGATTTTGACGGTGAATTCCGAATCAGTTCTCTCACAATAGAAAGAACCAGTTACAACTGTCGCCAACAAGCCATCATTGGCATGCGGCCGCCTGAAATGTTTAGCGTGAAAGTGACCTGCAGCGGCGAGAAAGGCGAGAACTGCGGTGTATTCCACGGTGAAAACGAAGTTTGTAACACGTTTGTAAACATGGTGACCGGCGAGCCTGGCAGCAAACTGCACCTAGTGGCCAACGACGGCTATACTATTAAGTCCATTGTTTGGGACAATGACACCATGACAGGCAATATCGACAACATAGAATACAACCTCGCAAACCGCACCACCGACGCAAATCTTGAAGTGGTTTTTGCCAAAGACCAACTTGGCATCTCAACCGCATCTCGTCAGGCAAACCTCATATCAGCATTCGCCAACGGCAAAAACATAGTCTTGAAAGGAAACACTATTGGTCAAGGCAACGTCTATGACATAATGGGCCGCAAAGTGTGCGACTTCGACGGACACTCGTCAAGCAGCATTTCCATCCCCGTTCAGCAACATGGCATATATATTGTCCGTCATGGCGGCCAATCCTGCAAAGTGGTTGTCAGTTGCCAGTAGGCTTAATATCTCGAATACTCTAACAATCAAACAAGCACTCTCCAATAATGCTCCTACTGATAGTCTTTCTCTTCGGTGCAATGACCATCTCGTTTCTCTGCTCGATACTCGAATCGACGCTTCTGTCCACTCCGATATCGTTCATAACCATAAGGGAAGACGAAGGCTACAAACCTGCAATCAGATTTAAAAAATACAAAACCGACAACGCACGCCCTATTGCAGCCATTCTTGCGCTCAATACAATAGCCAACACCATAGGAGCCGCCGGGGTGGGACGGCAAGTCCATGACGCATTCGGTGACGAATGGTTCACGCTCGTCTCGGTCGTCACCACTATCTTGATTCTGTTTTTTTCAGAGATAATACCCAAGACCATCGGCACTCGCTATTGGCGCAAATTGATGGGTTTTGCCTCCAATACCATACGCATTCTGATTGTGCTGATGTTCCCGTTTGTGGTAGTAATAGAACTCTTCACAAAAGTATTCGCTCCGAAGAACGAAGACGAAACCGCTGTAAGCCGCGAAGAAGTGGCTGCCTTGGCTGATGTAGGAGAGGACGAAGGTGTTATCGACGAAGACGAGAACAAAATCATCCAGAATATCTTCAAACTCGACGACATACATATCTACGACGTCATGACACCTCGATCCGTAGCCGCTGTGGCACCCGAGAATATGACCATAAAGTCTTTCTACCGCGACGACGAGTACTCTCATTTCTCGCGCATACCGATTTACGGCGAGAACGCCGACGAAATAACAGGCTATATTCTGCGCAGCGAAGCGCTCGAACTTCTGGCCGAAGACAAATTCTCCAGCCGCCTGTCTGATATAAAGCGACCTCTGCCCTATTTCAACGAAGAGGACTCTATCAGCAGCGCATGGGAGGCTATGCTCAAACAAAAAGTCCAAATTGCCATCGCCATCGACGAGTATGGCTGTTTCCAAGGCATCCTTACGCTTGAGGACATCATTGAAACAATTTTTGGCCTGGAAATTATTGACGAGAACGATGAGGTGAGCGATATGCAACAGTATGCCCGCGAACGCTGGCAGCAACGGCAGCGTCGCTTCCAGTCAATAAACATCCCCGACGACAGCGAAGAAGTCGGGCGCAGCTAACCTATTTTGACATGACTGTTCGATACATCTACCACAGCTGTTTCGTTGTCGAGAACGACGACGTGATCGTCATTTTCGACTATTGGAAAGACCCTCTCGGTTATCTTCACGACATTCTGGCCGACACGCAAAAAACCGTGTATGTGTTCATTTCTCACTTCCACGAAGACCACTATAACCCCGAAATACTCAAATGGGGACGCGGCGACGAGCGCATCCACATCTGCCCACGCCTGATGCTGTCTTACGACACAGTGCGGAAACGCAGGGTTCAACGAACCCTGGTTCGTGACATCATGAATCCCGAACGCTTCTACGAAGACGAACACATACGCGCCAACTACTACCGTTCCACCGACATCGGCGTTTCTATAGCCATCACCTTCTCCGACGGCTCCACTCTGTTCCATGCTGGCGACCTCAACAACTGGTATTTCGAGAATGGAGACAACCTGAAAGTGTCGCTTGACGAGATGGAAGGCATGTATATGGCCGTGGTGAGGATGGTGCGTGCCGACATCCCTCACTTCAACCACGTGATGCTGCCCATCGATCCGCGCCTCGAATCCAACATGCTGCGCAGTTCCATGCAATGGCTAAACAAGATTTACACCGACAACTTCTACCCCATGCACTTCTGGAACCAATATTCGCTCATGGCCGACAACCTGCGGGAAATGCAACACCTTTTCCCCAGCACCACGTTCTGGTGCCCTATGCCAGTACCCGGCACTACAGACATCGAACCGACTGAAAAAAAGACATCGACCAAATCGTAGAAACCCTGCGCTGGCGCGACTAACCTGCCTGCCGCCAACCCATCACCTTTCTACATCAGCATTACGCTCCTCATCGACTCCCCTGAGAAGCTCCTCCTCCGCATATAGCACGCGGTACACGGGGCAGTAGCGGAGCCTTTCTTTATTCTTCTCGAACCACAGTTTCCACCCGTCGCGGGCCATCCGCGATATATGGCACACCCCGTTCGCATCGCGTTCCACGCTGTTTCTTATGCCCGTGAGCAGCTCGAAGTTATAAACGATATCCTCAACCGCCGGCGAAAGCTTGTGGCGGTATATATCGGGTGAGTTCAACCGTTCCAACCTGCCCATACAGACGCTTTGGGCCTTGGCGTTGTCGCTCGCGCACTCGTGGTCACACCCGCTCCATACGCTTCTCCAGCCCTCTTTCGGCTCATGATGATACCCCGGCCACACATATTTCTCTATCGCACTTGAACGGCACAGCACCGTCAACGATGTGTCGTGGTCAAGCAGTATCGACTCCGCGCTCCTCGTTTCCACCTCCTGTGCCGATACCCGCATTCCGAATACAAGCATTGCGGCGCACGCCAATACCATTTTCCTCATCGCCGTGTTCATCCTGTTTGTCATTATATTGTCAGAGGCACAGCAAACACCTGTTCGCTGTGCCTCTGTCTGATATGCCGCTTTCTTACTTCGCGTCGCGTCCTGCGCGTATGGCTGCGATGTTGGTGTTCACCACATCCTCGCCCTTGCGTCCGAAGATGTTCTGGATTGCCTTCTCCAGCTCGGCAAAGTCTATCTCCAGATACGGAGCCGCCGCACCCAGCAGCACCATGTTGCCGCGGGCGTGAAGCTGCTTGGCTATCTCGTTGGCGTTGAAGCTCACGCACTTCTTAAGCTTTTTCAGCTCGGCGTTCACCTTCTCCATGTCCGGATAGTTCGTGATGTTGATAAACGGGTCGCTGTTCGTTATCACGCATCCCTCTGGCGAGAGGAACGGCAGATAGCGCAGCGCCTCCATCGGCTCCGAGCTCAGTATGATGTCCGCCTTGCCTTCCGGTATCACGTCAGCGAATATCGGCTCGCTGCTGATTCTCAAGTGCGAGAACACGCTGCCGCCACGCTGCGACATTCCGTGTATCTCACTCTGTTTCACGTTCATGCCGAGATTCAACGCGGCATCGCTTATTATCTTGGCCACAGAGACGATTCCGTCGCCGCCTACGCCACACAGTATGATGTCTTTCTTCATTTCTGTTCTGTTTTTAATTTTTGGTTCCTGTCTTAAACGTCGTGCAGCGGCCTGCGCCACGCACTTACAGCTTAAAACTTATAACACTTATTTGTTCGCCGCCACGCGTTTTTTGTTCTCCACGATGCACACCCTTTGCGGTATTATCACGCTCACGCCCTCGTATGCGATTTCCTCTTCCAGGATTTTCACAAACTCCTCGTGGTTCTTCTTCAGCGGCACAATGTGGCGTATGTGTTTCTCATCGACGCCCAGGCCCTTGCAGATGTTGAACAGCTTCATGTTCGCGCTCGAAGGCTGTCCTCCAGTCATAGCCGTGATGTCGTTGTCCAAAATCATGATTATCACGTTGGCCTTCTCGTTCACGCAATCCAGCAGGCCCGTCATGCCGCTGTGGCCGAACGTGCCGTCGCCTATCACGCCTATCGACGGGAAGATGCCCATCTCCGCGGCGCCTTTAGCCATAGTAACGGAGGCTCCCATGCAGACGGTGGTGTTGATAGCTCCCATATTGAAGCCCAGCGTATAGCATCCGATGTCGCCGAAAACGCGTCCGTTCGGGTATTTCTTCATCACCTCCACCACTGCCTCGTAGCTATCGATATGCGGACAGCCCTGACACAGCGCCGGCGGACGGTTCGTCACCACCTCGGGTACCGCAGGTCCGTTCTCCACCTTCATTCCCAGTGCCTTCGCCACCTTCTCGGCGTTCAGTTCGCCGTCGCGGCGTATCACCTCGTCCAGACGGCCGTGTACAGGCTTGCCCTTGCCGAGGAATCCCTTGATGTGTTCCTCTACGAACGGCTGGCCATCCTCGAGCACTATTATCTCGTCGCACTCGTCATACAGCTTGTTCAGCATGTTGAACGGCAGCGGATACTGCGTGATTTTCACAATCGGATACGGGCATTTGCCGCCGGCGTAGTTCTCCATCAGGTAGTTGAACGCAATGCCGGTCGTCACGATGCCTTTCGACTTGTTCGTGCCCTCTATATACTGGTTGTAGCCGCTCTCCTCGCTCGATTTAGTGAAAGCAGGCTGCTTGTCTATCAAATCTCTGTACAGACGCTTTGCGTTCACAGGCAGCAGCACGAAACTCTTCGGATCCGACGGGCTGCTCAGCGGGTTCTGCGGCAGCGGCTCCCTGCGCTCCACGCCTGCGCGGCTGTGTGCCAGACGCGTCGGGATGCGCATCAATATCGGAGTCCCCATCTTCTCGCTCAGCTCATAGCCGAAGAACACCATGTCGTAAGCCTCCTGCTGATTGCTCGGCTCCAGCATCGGAATCATCGCCCAGTGCCCGTAGTAGCGGCTGTCCTGCTCGTCCTGCGACGAGAACATCGACGGGTCGTCCGCAACCACTATCAGCACTCCCTTCGTGCCGATAATCGCAGCGTTCATAAACGGGTCGCCGCACACGTTCAATCCCACGTGCTTCATGCACGTCATCGCGCGCTTGCCAGCATACGCCACACCTATCGAAGCCTCCAGCGCCGTTTTCTCGTTCGCGCACCAGTTTGCGACCACGCCTTTCGATTTAGCCTCTTTCGACTTCATCACATATTCCGTAATCTGTGTCGAGGGAGTTCCGGGATAGCTGTTTATCGCACTCCCGCCGGCGTCTATAAACGCCTGGGCTATCGCCTCGTCGCCCAGTAGTAGTAACTTTGACATGTCCTGTATCTTTTGTTATTGATTAATTATTGACTCAAAAATTTTTGCAAAGATAAACAAAATTCCCCGTCTTTCCAAATCCCACCCTCAACCCGCACAAAATCACCCTCCAACAACCCACGCCCCACCATCAAACAACCCCCGTCCCACCCTCCAACAACCCCTCAACCCCACCCTCTAAACCCATCCCCACCCCTCCACCAACCCATCCCATCCCCCACGCCTTACTCCTTTCCCTCCCCAAAGCCCCCCCCTACACCCCATCTATTCCCCTTAGTTCCCCTAGCATTTCCAGTTCATCTAGTTCCCCTAGCCCCTCTAGTTCCCCCTGCTCCCCAGCTCCCACCAAAACCCACCCCCACCCCAAAAAACCACACCCTCAAAAAAAACACCACCCACCCCAAAACATCCCAACTCCCCCACCCCCTCCAAAAGAGAGCGTCAACAACTCCTGCATCCCCCTACGTCTCTTCCATAGCTCGGTCATAGGCCTATCATAGAGTTGATACGTCCACGCACCACTCCCTCAACCATTTACAAACAACCCCTTGCCCATTCCAAAATAAATTCCTATCTTTGCACACACTAACGCATTAACACATTAACACATTCCAACTCCTATGGGCATCACACGCAGCGCTATGAAAATCTACTTCACCGGACAACTCGGTGGAATCATCCAGTACGAAGTCCGCGGGCAGCTCCGCTCTCGCACTCGTCCCGACCACGTCTCCAACCCGCGCACTCCCGCGCAGCAGGACCACCGCACCCGCTTCTCCCTCGCCTCCTCCTTCGTCCGCTCTCTCGGCCAAATCTACAAGACCGGCTACGCTCGCTACAACACCTCTCTCTCCCAGCGCGCCAACATCGTCAAGCAGGTTTACGACAACGCCCTCACCCCCGACGCCACCATCGACCCCCTCCGCGTCCTCGTCTCTCGCGGCCCACTCGCCCGTCCTCTCGACCTCCGCGCCACCCTCTCCGACCACTCCCTCCAACTCTCCTGGCGACGCCCCGACTCCCGCAACCTCACCCTCTCCGTCACCCTCTACAACTACACCCAGGCTCTCGCCGTCACCCACCTCGACCTCGCCACATCCCGCTCCTCCTCCGCCCACATCCCCGTCCCCGACGGATGGCTCTCCGACTCCCTCTACATCTACGCCTTCTGGCGCAACCCCTCCTCTCTCGCCACCTCCGACTCCCAAGTCCTCCTCATACCCACCCAAACCTCCCACGCCAACCTCATCCCCACACCCCCAACCATCGACCCGTCCGACACAGCACTCTCTACCCCGTCCGCCTTCCCCTCCACCCTCCAAGCCTGGCAAAACCGCCTAGCCCTGACCACCCGCTGGCCGACCCACATCCCATCCCCGCCACAATAACCAATAACAACCCCCAAACCCATGTCGCGCAAATCACCTCTCCTCGTCCTCTGCGCCGTCCTGCTTGTCCTCGCCGCAGCTTGCTCGCCGCGCAAACTCACGGTCAAAGCCACCCTCGACCTATACGAGTTTGTAAACCCTGCACTCGAAAAACAACTCGCCCAAATCGCCGACAGCTGTTTCTCCGACGACGACGCCTTTCGCCTCTCCATCTTTCCCCCTCGCACACTCTATGCCGACCTGCCCGACATCGACCCCGAGCAAGGCACACCCTGCAACGCCCTCTTCGGCGTTCGTGACTACTGCTACCCGAGTGATAGCGCTTTCTTCTCCCAAATCACCTCATGCGTCAAAATTGGCAAACGGCTGTGCTTCCTTGAAGACACCCTCCCAGGCATCTTCCGACGCACCGGCCGACACACCTCCATTGAGCACACCTTCAACACCGATGAAGTCCGCTCAATTAGCGAGGAGGATCGCTATCTCCTCCTCGGCAGCGACGCACTCGTCCAGCGCGTCTTCCCCAGCGACTGCTTCGTCCCCGACGGCCCCATCGACAGCATTTTGTTCATCATACCCGACACTCTGCCCCGGTTCCCTGGTGGCAACGATGCATTGAGCCGATGGGTTGCCCGTCATGCCCAATGGCCCGACAGCATCCAAAGAGTTTACGCCACATTCACCGTCGAACGCGACGGTACCGTCTCCGACATTCAACCCCCTCAAACCATAAAAAACCCCTCCGAACGCGCCTATGTCGAAAGCCTCCGTCCGCTAATCCCCTCCATGCCCCGCTGGACACCAGGTAAAGCCTATGGCCGAACCGTCCGCTCCAACATTCTTATCCGCCTGAAACACCCCTCCTAATAGACAGGTGTTTGTCGTTCTGATGTATTTGATTTTCCTGGTGCATTTGATGAAAGCATCAGGGTTTGATCAGACTCAATAAACAGCGTATTGTCCATATCGGCAAGGGATTTCTTCTTCTTGTTCTCGCTGGCACCTGCCTTCAACAAGTTTCTTGCTGCGGTTATGATGCTGGGGCCGCTGTCGGCAGTAGTAATTTTAAGTTTCGATATTTTCTTGATGGTATCGTTCATGCTCGATTCAACATCCATGAAGCGCATCCCGAAATCCTGCACTCGGTCAATGATTGAGTTGGCTGCGTCCATCAATGCCTGCTGATTGTTAAGTTGCCGTACTTGCGTCCACATCATTTCGAGTACACGCAGATTCATATACATCGTTTGCGGGCCAAGTATCAATACCCCTTGATCGTAAGATTCCTTCCATAGAGAGTCGTCGTTCAGGAGAGCCAAATTCAACGCGCCTTCTATGGGTATGTACATGATGGCAAAAGTCAGTCGGTTGTAGCCATCAGGCAGATACCTTGTATAGCCTTTCTTGGCCAGTCGGTTAACCTGCGCTCTTACACTCCTTATGTGAGCTCTGAGATATTCACTTTTCTCAGGAGTGCCATCCTCGGCGTTCATGTATCGCTCGTAGTCGGTCAACGACATTTTTGAGTCAACAACAACATGGCGGTTGTTGGGGAAGTGCAGAATGAAATCGGGAATCAAGCCTCTGTCATCGTCACCTTTGAGTATTTTTCCGCTGTTGTCCCGTAGAGTTTCCTGAGTATCATATTGTTCACCCTCTTTTAGTTCAAGATCCTCAAGTAATTGTTTTAGTTTCAGCTCGCCAAAGTTACCCTGCACCTTCACTTCGCCAGTCAGTGCCCGAGTCAGTCGGTCGGCTGTTTCACCTATGGCGTTGCTCTTCTCCATGTTTATCTTTATGGTCTGATCCAATCGATCGAGGGCCTCCTTTTGCTGGTCTTTGTTTTTTTCCAGTGCATTCCGCATATCTTCCAGACTCTTTTGCAAAGGGTCGATAATTTTCGAGACTTGGTCTTTGTTTTTCTCTCCAAGTTCTTTTTCCCTGAGCTTGAGCACCTTTTCGGATGTAGTCTGCATCTGCTCCTTTATAAGGTCGAGCTGGCTTTTCACCTGCTCCTGATTCATTTCCTTTAAAGCCTCTATCTGCCCCTCATGAGCCTCTTTCGTATGCTTAAGCTGGTTTTCAAACGAAAGCTTTAATTCGGCTATCTGTTGTTCGTATGTTCCTTTCAGCTCTTCATATTGTTTTGTGAGTGTTTCTTTCTGCTCCTCAGCTCGAGCTGCAAAGTTGTTTTTCGCTTCTTCTATACGTTTTTCATATTCCTCTTTTTGAACCACGATTTGCTTTTCGTAATTTTCCGCGGTGTTTTTCTGTACATCGCGCTCTGCAGTCAGGTTTTTTATTTCCTCTCTCCTTAATGACAACTCCGAATCCTTGTCGGACTTCTCTTTTTTCAGTTCCACAATGTCGTTTTCCAGCCGTGACATGTCCTGCTCGATGGTTTTCTTGCCACGGTTGCCTATGATATATCCGAACACACCCATCAAGACGATGACAACAATTGATATTACATAAAATAGCGTCATGTGCTTTTATAAATTAGAAGGTCTTCAACTTTGCAAATATACGAACAATCTGGCGTATCGCGACTAAAACTTTGTCATTTTCCCCAAGACTCTCTGTCGAGAGAGCGGTAGGTTATGGCTTCGGAGAGGTGGGTTGGGGTTATTTGGTTGCTGGCTTCGAGGTCGGCGATGGTGCGGGCTACTCGGAGGATGCGGTCGTAGGCTCTTGCGGAGAGGCCTAGGCGGTTCATGGCTTGCTCCATTATGGTGCGGCATTGGTCGGTGAGGGCGCAATGCTGGCGTGTGAGCTTGCTGGTCATCTGGGCGTTGCAGTGGACGTTGGGGGTGTTCTTGAAGCGTTCGGTCTGTATGGCTCGGGCGGCTATTACTCGCTCGCGTATGACGGCGCTGGATTCGGAGGGGAGTGTTCGGCCGAGTTCGGCTACGGGGACGGGTGTGACTTCGATATGGAGGTCGATGCGGTCCATGAGGGGGCCGCTGACTTTGTTGAGGTAGCGGTGGACGGCGCCCGGGGCGCAGGTGCATTCGACGGTGGGGTGGTTGTAGTAGCCGCAGGGGCAGGGGTTCATGGCAGCGATGAGCATGAAGGCGGCTGGGTATTCGATGGAGGTCTTGGCGCGGCTGATGGTGACACGTCGTTCTTCCATTGGTTGACGCAGGACTTCGAGCGCAGTGCGTTTAAATTCAGGAAGTTCGTCGAGAAAGAGCACGCCATTATGGGCGAGTGATATTTCCCCGGGTTGTGGGTTGGTGCCGCCGCCGCAGAGGCCGGCGTCGGAGACGGTGTGGTGTGGGGAGCGGAAGGGGCGGATGGAGATGAGGGAGTCTTCCTTGCGCATCTTGCCCGCGACGGAGTAGATTTGAGTGGTTTCGAGCGACTCGCTGAGTGTGAGTGGAGGGAGAATGCTGGGCATGCGCTTGGCGAGCATGGTCTTGCCGCTGCCCGGAGGGCCGATGAGGATGGCGTTGTGGGAGCCTGCGGCGGCTATCTCGAGTGCGCGCTTGACGTTGGCCTGGCCTTTGACGTCGGCGAAGTCGAACTCGTAGTTGTTGAGCGATTGTGTGAACTCGGCGCGGGTATCGACGATGGTTTGTTCTATAGTAGCTTTGTTGTTAAAGAAATCTATTACCTCTTTCAGGCTTTTAGCCCCATAAACCTCAAGGTTATTGACTATCGCGGCTTCGCGTGCGTTAACCGCAGGCAGAATTATACCTTTACAATGGCGTCGTCTCGCTTCTATCGCGATGGGGAGGGCGCCTTTGATGGGGCGGAGGGAGCCGTCGAGGCCGAGTTCGCCCATGATGACGTACTGGTCAAATGTGCCGGCATCGACATCGCCACTGGCCCCTAGTATACCGATGGCAATAGTGAGGTCATACGCTGTACCCTCTTTCTTCAAGTCTGCAGGTGCGAGGTTTATGATAATACGCTTGCCCGGTATCTTGTAGCCCGAAATCTCCACTGCCGACAAAATCCGCTGTGTACTCTCCTTGACGGCGTTGTCTGGCAATCCCACCATGTTGAAGCCGATGCCTTGGCAAACATTAACCTCGACGGCCACAGTAACTGCATTTACACCTATAATTGCACTGCCATAGGTTTTTACAAGCATAACGTTGAAGTATTCGAAACAAAACAAAAAACCAGCCCTACTAAGGACTGGCTTTCAAAAACCCTTAATAACCATTTTAATTTATAACACGCCTATTACATAGCGTTCACCTGACGCATCAGCTTCGATTTGAGGTTTGAAGCCTTGTTCTTGTGAATAACAGAACGTTTGGCCAACTTGTCTATGACAGAGAGCATATGGGGGAGTTTTTCCACTGCTATGTTCTTGTCTTCAAGTGCTCTGAAATCGCGTAATGCGTTACGCATAGTTTTTGCGTAGTATCTGTTTTCTACTCTTTTGGTTTCGTTGGAACGAATTCTTTTTTTTGCTGACTTGTGATGTGCCATAATTCTTTATAAATCTTTTTGTTTGTACTCGGTGCGGGATTCGAACCCGCGATTTTGAGAATGAAAATCTCACGTCCTGGGCCAGCTAGACGAACCGAGCATTTTTGCTGACTTTTCCGCAAAAGAGATTGCAAAAGTACACACATTTTTTTTATCCACAAAATTTTTTTGAAAGCACAGTGTTGAATTAAAGGCCACCTCTTAGTTTATATGATGATTTACAGCACATTACAACAATATATGAAATTAAATTTTTTCAACATTTTTTGTTTATAAATTTGTACAATAATAAATTGAACATTGCTTCCGAACATCTTTTTGACCACCTAAAATATCGAATATATCAAGTACACCTGTTGCACATTTCATTGAAACCTGACATTATTCTATAACTACGAATTTTATGTTGTTATGTGACCTCATAAAGTTTACGGCTGAAAATAAATTGTGCCGTATCATTTTATTTTTGTATTTTTATATTTTCACTCATATTTATGAGTGTGACACATTGTTGTGTTTTTTAGAATTTTACACGTACACCCAGTGATGAACAAGGAGAAAAAACGTAACTTTAAGAACAAGTATCTGGAAATTATTTTGACCATAGCACAAAAAATAGACTTTAACGAGACCACCATCTATACATAAATGAATAAGTCGAGCCGTTAGACCACTAAAGTCTTCACCAAGAAGGCGATTTTTGTGTTGGTCAATCTAAATTTGCGGAAATAAGATGACTACGGACCAGGCAATAATCTATTCGAGAAGCGCAAGTGGACACAATACTTATCTACGACAACTATTAAACAAACATTAACTTAAATAATTAATCCTTAAACGTTTAAAGAAATGGCAAAAGAAAAGAAATTTATGACTTGCGACGGTAACTGCGCTGCTGCCCACGTGGCTTATATGTTCAGCGAGGTCGCCGCAATTTACCCCATCACGCCGAGTTCGCCGATGGCAGAGTACATTGACGAATGGGCTGCTGCTGGCAGAAAGAACCTCTTCGACGAGACCGTGAAGGTCGTGGAGATGCAGAGCGAGGCCGGCGCCGCTGGTGCCGTACACGGCTCTCTTCAAGCTGGTGCTCTGACCACCACCTACACCGCTTCGCAGGGATTGCTGCTGATGATCCCCAACATGTACAAGATCGCTGGCGAATTGCTGCCCGGCGTGTTCCACGTCTCTGCCCGCGCCCTCGCCGCCCAGGCCCTCTCCATCTTCGGCGACCACGCCGACGTGATGAGCGCCCGCCAGACGGGCTTCGCCCTCCTCGCCGAGAGCTCGGTGCAGGAGGTGATGGACCTCGCCCCTGTGGCGCACCTCAGCGCCCTCACCGGCCGCGTGCCGTTCCTCAACTTCTTCGACGGCTTCCGCACCAGCCACGAAATCCAGAAAATCGAGGCTTGGGATATGGAAGACCTGCGTCCCCTGGTTGACCAGAAGGCCCTGAAGGCTTTCCGCGAGAACGCCCTGAACCCCGAGCACAACGTGACCCGCGGCACCGCCCAGAACAGCGACGTCTATTTCCAGACCCGCGAGCTGCAGAACAAGTACTACGACGCCCTGCCCGACATCGTGGCCAAGTATATGGCTGAAATCAGCAAGCTGACCGGCCGCAACTACGCCCCCTTCACCTACTACGGTGCCAAGGACGCCACCGATGTCATCATCGCCATGGGTTCGGTGACCGAGACCGTGAAGACCGTCGTGGATTACCTCAACGCTCAGGGCAAGAAGACCGGCTGCGTGACCGTCCATCTCTATCGCCCCTTCAGCGTGAAATACCTCGGTGCTGTCCTTCCCGAAACGGTGAAGCGCATCACCGTCCTCGACCGCACCAAGGAGCCCGGCGCCAACGGCGATCCCCTGTACCTCGACGTGGTGGAGGCCTTCGCTTCCTGCAAGGACATCCCTGCCGAGTGCAAGCCCCAGATCATCGGCGGCCGCTATGGTCTCTCCAGCAAGGACACCACTCCCGCTCAGATTATCTCCGTGTTCAACAACATGGAGGGCGAGAAGAAGAACCAATTTACCATCGGCATCGTTGACGACGTGACCTTCCGCTCGCTGCCCATCCTGCCCGAAATCTCCATCCTGCCCAAGGGCACCTTCGAGGCCCGCTTCTACGGCCTTGGCGCCGACGGTACGGTGGGTGCCAACAAGAACAGCATCAAGATTATCGGCGACAACACCAACAAATACAGCCAGGCCTACTTCGACTATGACTCGAAGAAATCGGGCGGCTACACCTGCTCGCACCTGCGCTTCGGCGACAACCCCCTGCCCGCACCCTACCTGGTCGGCACCCCCGACTTCGTGGCCGTCCATGTGCCCAGCTACCTGCGCAAGTACGACTGCCTGCGCGGCCTGAAGGACAACGGCACCTTCCTCTACAACAGCCCCTGGACGGTTGAAGAGACCAAGGCCCAGCTGCCCGACTTCGTGAAGAAGTATCTGGCCCTGCACCACATCACGATGTACATCATCGACGCCACCAAGATTGCCGGCGAAATCGGCCTCGGCAACCGCACCAACACCATCCTCCAGAGCGCCTTCTTCAAGATTTCGGAGGTCATTCCTTACGACCTCGCCGTCGAGCAGATGAAGAAATTCATCGTCAAGAGCTACGGCCGCAAGGGTGAGGACGTGGTGAACAAGAACTACGCTGCTGTCGACCGCGGTGGTGAAATCACCAAGATCGACATTCCCGCCGAGTGGGCCAACCTGCCTTGCAGCACCGACTTTGCCGTCGAGAAGCACGAGGGCGACCCCGAGTTCATCGCCAAGGTGATGCGCCCGATGGTGGCACAGTGCGGCAACGACCTGCCCGTTTCGGCCTTCGCTGGCTATGAGGACGGCACCTTCCCCGCCGGCACCACCGAGTACGAGAAGCGTGGCGTGGCCACCGTCGTGCCCGAATGGGTCAGCGAGAACTGCATCCAGTGCAACCAGTGCTCGCTGGTTTGCCCCCACGCCGCCATCCGTCCCTGCGTGATGACCGACGAGGAGATGAAGAACGCCCCCGCCTCGATGAAGGCCATCGACGTCAAGATGCCCAAGGAGCTCGCCGGCATGCACTTCCGCATGCAGGTC
>Ga0310696_10001016_pt1 | contig 41269 bp, 29 predicted proteins | sample AusTroGonzalo_MG_4_FD_203885 | JGI IMG/M metagenome (GOLD analysis project Ga0310696, IMG submission 203885) | Bovine rumen microbial communities from tropical cattle in Woodstock, Queensland, Australia - Gonzalo_02 (v2) (version 2) | ecosystem: Host-associated > Mammals > Digestive system >... | reverse complement strand
CCTTTCTCTTGCAGAATTAAATGAGGCGATATTTGAAAGACTCGAGGCTTTCAATCATAAACCGTTTCAAAAGAAAGACGGAAGCAGAGCCAGCGCCTTTGAGGAAGAAAAACCTTTTCTCTTGCCGCTACCGAAGAAACCTTTTGAACTTTCAGAATGGAAAATTGCAACAGTTGCACCGAATTACCACATTTCTGTAGATAAACAAAATTACTCTGTTCCATATGAGTACATCAAACAGAAGGTTGACGTTAGAATCACAAGATCAACGGTAGAAGTGTTTTTTGGCGGAAACCGGATTTGCTCTCACCCGAGGCTTTACGGGAGAGCTAATCAGTATAGCACTGTAGAAATACATATGCCGCCTAGCCATCAGCAGTATGTACAATGGAATGGTGATCGTTTTCGCAAATGGGCTGCAAAAATAGGCGCAAATACAAACATTGTAATCGATGCGCTTCTTTCCGGATACAAGGTTGAACAACAGGGATACAAGGCTTGTATGAGCATTCTGAAACTTGCCGACAAATATTCAAATGAGCGTCTTGAGAATGCATGTAAAAAAGCATTGAGTTTTACGCCGCGACCGTCGTTTAAAAACATACAAACAATTCTTGTTTCCGGTCAAGATCAATATACTGAAATTGAAGAAGAACGTCATTCGTCCTCTCAATATGGTTTTACACGCGGAGCAGAATATTACGAAGGGAGAAAAAAGTGATGCTTACTGAAAACACTGTGAATAAACTGTATGAAATGCGCCTCACAACGATGGCGAAAGCTTTCAAGGAACAGCTTTCCGATCCAAATTTTACAAATATGCCTTTTGAAGATCGATTTGGATTACTTGTAGATCAGGAATGGGCTTCCCGTAAAAGCAATCATTTAATGAGACTCATTCAACAGGCAAAATTTGCCGAATCCGGTGCGTGCGCTGAGGGAATAGAGTATCACGCTGACAGAAACCTAGATAAGGCTCAAATCGCACGACTTTCTACATGTAATTTTATCAACGAAAGACACAATATCCTTCTGTTAGGTGCCACTGGCTCCGGTAAAACATATATTGCCTGTGCTCTTGGGGTGGCTGCGGTACGTAACTTTCTTAAAGTAAGATATATCCGGCTACCGGAACTGCTTACAGAACTTGCTATTTCACGTGGAAATGGAACATTTCCCAGAGTTATTCAACAGTATAAGAAACCGCCCTTGCTCATTCTTGATGAGTGGTTGCTTTACCCGTTAAAGGAAACTGAAGCCCGTGATCTGCTTGAAATTGTTGAGGCGAGATATAAAAAGGCGTCAACAATATTCTGCTCTCAATTTGATGTTCCTGGTTGGCGAGATAAAATCGGAGATCCAATACTAGCAGACGCAATATGCGACCGCATCGTTCATGATTCATATAGTATTGTAATTGACTGTAAAGAATCTATGCGTAAGCGAAAAGGAGTCAAAGAGGACAAAGCGTAAGGAGCCTACGGCTCATCGGGCTCTGCCCGAACCCGAGGTTTAACGCATTAAGATTTTCCGGGAAGAGTGATGTTGTATGTCAGGTCAAAAAAAGAAGAGCAATCCTCTGCCGTGAGTGGCGTAAGGTATCACTCTTCCCGCTAAATCCCGTATCAGGTGCTCGGGTCGCTCCTCAGCGTTGCCTTATCCCCCCGTACGGCTAAAAGCAACTCTATCATGCTCCAAAACCTGTAATTTGTCAATGTACAACTGTAACGACGAATGTGTTCAGTTTAGGGCGACGAAGGTGTTCAATTCAGAACGGCCGAGGTGTTCAGCGCCACCGCTATATGCATTGCGCGAGCTATCCTCTCGCAGTACCTCTGCACATCTCTTAAACCACGATTTTTGGGCTCTTTACGCAAGTCGCGAAAGAAAACTCAAGAAATCAACATCCTTCGCAAAGCACACAAGGTGTCTGACGACAGATCAGTGGCGGCTTTCTTTCCGTGCAGAAACCACTCGCAGTACATTCGTACAGCATCGGATTTCTGCGCGAAAAAATAGCTCGAAAATCGAAGGTTTAAGCAAGTCGGGGTCGCGCACGCAAAAATAGCTCAAAAATAAAGCAAGTTGCAGATTTCATTGGCGGCAGCAAACAGGTTACCGAATTTTTAACTTTTTCCCTTAAAAAAGGCATTTGGCGATTGACAAGCGGCTGTTTCCGATATAGTATGTTAGCACAGACTAACAAGTGTCTGCTGAGGAGGTGTCTTATGTTGCCGGAAGTTGTTTTGGGGATAGGAATTCCTTTCGCGGGAACGGCGCTGGGTTCGGCGTGCGTGTTCTTCATGCGAAAAAAGCTTAACGAAAAGGTTCAGAAAGCGCTTACGGGTTTTGCGGCGGGCGTGATGGTCGCGGCTTCAATCTGGAGCCTCATAATTCCCGCAATCGAGCAGGAGGTATCGCCAATGGGCAAATGGGCCTTCGCCCCTGCCCTCGTCGGGTTCTGGCTCGGTATTCTTTTTCTGCTGCTGCTTGACAATGTCGTGCCTCACCTTCACATGTTTGCCGAGAAGGCCGAAGGTCCCAGAAGCAAGGCCAAAAGGACTACGATGATGGTGCTCGCGGTCACGCTGCACAACATCCCCGAGGGCATGGCCGTAGGAGTCGTCTACGCGGGCGTTCTTTCACACTCCGCCAATATAACAATGAGCGGTGCTCTGGCGCTTGCCATCGGTATCGCAATCCAGAACTTCCCGGAGGGCGCGATCATTTCTATGCCTCTCCACGCAGAGGGCAAGAGCAAGGGCAGGGCGTTCCTTGACGGTGTGCTTTCAGGCGTTGTTGAACCGGTTGCGGCAGCTCTCACAGTCGTTTTTGCAGGCCTTGTGGTGCCGGCAATGCCCTACCTGCTTTCGTTTGCCGCAGGCGCAATGATGTACGTTGTCGTGGAGGAGCTGATCCCCGAGATGTCGTCGGGCGAGCACTCGCACTCGAGCGTTGTGATGTTTGCAATCGGCTTCACGCTGATGATGGCACTGGATGTTGCGCTGGGATAAAAACGCTTTTATTTGATGGTTTTGAAGCACGAATAGCCCTTATATTAACCTGAAAAAGGCTGATTCATTTGGGGCTATTTGTGTTTTTTTGATCTCTGATATTCTGTCAAGAGGTAAAATGCAATGAAAAAACAGACTGTTGAACCTATGTAATAATACTTGATGAGGCTTATCGAATAATGCTACAATAGTTGTCGAAAGAAAGGAACAGTTGCCGTCAGGAATGGCGTTTTGTGCAGAAAAAAGACTGTTTGATGTAAGCATTAGACATAAAATTCAAGGTATTTCTGCATAAAGTATTACTCAAGATTTGGTAGGCTGAGGCACTCTACATGAATTCTAACATTTACACAATGTGTTCCTTTTTGTCAGATTTGAGTTCATTGAAGCAGTTACGATGGGAGAGATTACCTTATGAAACTGAAATTTAAAGGATTGATGAGCAATCAGATTTTTATGATTAAAAAAGCATGGAAATTCAGCAAGATGTTTTTTATCTGCAGATTTTTGATTGCTGTACTGAATGGTGTAATGCCGGCTCTGAATGCATTGTTTTCAAAACTTTTAATTGAACAACTGCTGGGAAAAAGCTGGAACGGAGCACTGATGATAATTCTTATTATTGTTGGGGCTTCATATATAAAGGGTCAGGTTGTGATGCTGCTCAACAGGAAGATTGGAATCATTGGCGATTTGTACAGAAATGCGCTTTTATTCGATATTCAGGCAAAAATAGTGAGCCTTGATTATGCTGTCCTGTTTTCTCCTAAAACGCTTAAGACAAAGGAGTTGGCGACGCAGGCGGTGCAGAGTAATGTGGCGACAGGATTTCTTGATGCGACTTTTGCGGCTATTTCGTCGGGTGTTTCGATTGTGTCCCTTGGCGTGGTCCTGTCAATCGTTTCCAAGTGGGTTTATGTTGTCATGGCGGTGCTGACGGTGACGAAAATCATTACGATTTGCCTTGACAAGCGCGCACAGTACAGGAACAGGCTTGAACTGACGGAAGTGAACCGGGAGATTTCGTACTACATGACCATGCTTGTGGATGAAAACTACGCCAATGACATGCGCATGTATTCCATCTCGGACTGGGTTATCGCCAAGTATAAAAAGACCGTTGACAAGTCTCAGAAGCTGGGAAGGCGCCTGCTCAACAAAACGACAGCCAACGGATCGATCAGGCATGCGATAGGCACGATTGAACTTGGCTTGTACTACGTTTTCCTTGCGATACGCATGGTCTTTTTCGGCCTCAGCGTGGCGGACTTTACAATGGTTCTGACTGCCCTGACGACTTTCTCCTCCCAGGTGACGGGAATTGCGGGCAACATAATTACTCTTGCCGAGAATTCGGTTTACATCGAAGCTTTCAGGGAGCTTATGGAGACTGAGAATACTATTGCGGTTGACGGCAAGGGCTGCAATGCCGATGAGATTCCGGAAACCGCTAATATCTACAGGCTCGACAAGGCCTGCTTCAAGTATCCGGGCAGTGAAAACTACGTCCTGAGCAATGTGAATCTTGAAATCGAGAAGAATAAATTTTACGTTATTGTAGGTGAGAACGGCGAAGGAAAAACCACACTTTGCAAGCTTATCTGCCGCCTCTATGACGTAAACGACGGCAGCATTATGTACAACGGTGTGGACCTGCGGTCAATTGACTACAGAAGCTACAGAAACCGGATAGGCATTGTCTTTCAGGACTACAAGTATTACGCGCTGTCTATTGCAGAAAACGTTGCGATGAATGACTACAGGGACACTGAGGAGGTACGTGCCAAAATATATGATGCTTTGTGCAATGCAGGTCTGAAGGAAAAAATCGACGGACTGCCCAACGGAATTGACACAAAGCTTGGCAGGATATTTGACGAGAACGGCGTGCTCCTTTCCGGCGGCGAACTTCAGAAGCTTGCCCTTGCCAGGGTGCTGTTTAAGGATCAGCCGATAGTAATCCTTGACGAGCCTTCGTCGGCGCTGGATGCATTTGCCGAAGACGAACTGATACAGACATTCAACAGGACGCTCAAAGGAAAAACGATTTTCTACATCTCTCACAGGCTTTCTGTCGCCAAGTACGCAGACAGCGTTATTTTTCTCCACAACCACACGATAGAGGCAGTCGGCTCACATGAAGAACTGCTTGCGAGCTGCGACAACTATTCGAAAATGTATCATGCACAGGCGAAGCACTACGTGAAATAAAATGCTTGATTTTCGCCACAGAGTATAGTATTATTATACCCTGAGGTGAAAATATGATAAAAACTGTCCCGATACTTCATGACGAATTGAAGGATTACTCAAATATTAAGTCCAAAATACAGAGCCTTTGCAACAGCGAAAAGCTGTATCCTCTTGTAAGGAATAGGGGACTATATGAAACTGACGGTTCCGTTCCCGGATACTGCCTTGCGCTTATAATCAACGGTCCGTCGTATCTGTCTTTTGAGTTTGCGCTGTCTTGGCATGGCCTGATTCCGGAAGCAGTATACGCTTTTACGTCTGCAACTTTTGAAACGGGAAAGAAGAAGACGTTTACAAACCATTTTGGAACTTTCACATACCGGGACGTACCGGCGGAGGTTTTTCCGCTGGAGGTAGAAGCTTTTTCCGAGAACGGATACAGATATCTTCTGGCATCGCCTGAGAAAGCACTCTGCGACAAGCTTTACGAACTGCCTCCGTGCAGGAACAAGTCGGAGCTTTCAAATATGCTTTTTGACGATCTGCGCATAGATGAGGATTCCTTTGAAGGACTTGATCTCGTTAAACTGTTCCATCTTGCCGGACAATACCGCTGCACCAATCACAGGATTCTCAGATCTCTGATCAGAAAGGACGTTGGCGATGAATAATATACTTGCTTCCATGCTCTCCGAATACGAGATTCGTTCTGATTACGACAGGAAGAACGCCATGAAGGAGATAATACAGGAAATAATTCTCTGCAGCCTGTCACGTACAGACTTCTTTAGGCACGCCGCATTATATGGCGGCACAGCGCTGCGTATTTTTTATGGGCTTGACCGTTTCTCCGAAGATTTGGATTTTTCTTTGAAGGAACCGAACTATAGTTTTGACTTATCTTCATACCTTCCGGAATTGGAGAAAGAGGTTAGGTCGTACGGATTGAACCTGAAGGCAGAAGTGAAGGAGAAAACAAAAGAGTCGCTAATTCAGTCAGCTTTTGTCAAAGGAAATACACGCGAGCAACTCCTGCTGTTTTACCCGGATGATAATCTGTCGACTCTTGTTCCCGGGAACGAAACGGTGAAGATAAAGTTTGAGGTAGATACCAATCCGCCGCCGTTTGCCGGGTATGAGAAGAAGTACAGACTTCTTCCTATACCATATGAAGTGCAGTTGTATGATGCGCAGTCGCTTTTTGCCGGAAAGATACACGCAGTCCTTTGCCGCGGATGGAAGAGCAGAATCAAGGGTCGTGATCTCTATGATTTTGTCTTCTATGTCAGTAGGAAGATTCCGGTTAACCTCTCACATCTTAATGCAAGACTTGCCGATTCCGGTTATATAAACGCCGGAACATCTCTTACAATAAAGGACGTAAAGGAAGCACTATGTGAACGGTTTACATTGATTGATTATGCAAGCGCAAAGCAGGATGTTATTCCGTTCATTAAAAATATGGCGTCAGTGGATGTTTGGTCCGTTGACTTTTTTACAAGGATTGCTCAGAATATAACTGCCGGCAGCTAGTTTCAACTGATATGGGGTTGAATATCAGTCTACGGAACCGCTGACTGCTGCGGGGAGTTTGCCGCGGTAGTAGGCCAGCATCAGGTCCACCATGCGGCCGTAGCTGTAGGTGCCGTCCTTGATGTCGTTGGCTTTGAGGTAGGTGTCGTTGACGGCTTCGGAGATCCTGCTGATCACCGGGGCCTTCTTTTTGTAGGCATCCCAGATTGCATTGGCGTGTCGCATGTCGCGAGAAATGCCCTCGCTGTCGATGTCGGGGTCGCTCCAGACGGCGGCCCATTTGTCCTGGTCGTAGGAGCGGAGCTTGTTCATCGCGTAGGAGAAGCCGTTGTAGTAGCCGCTGTAGACGTAGAGAGGGTCGTCATTGGCGATGGCGGCGATGAAGCCGATGAAATTCGCCTCGTCCTCCTGAGCAAACCCAAGCTGGTGGGCAAGCTCGTGGCAGGCGGTGAAGGGCGTGTCGTAGACCGGGGCGTTCACGTTGACGATAGACTCGGTGTAGACAATCGGGAAGATGCCGGCAATCTGCTCATACGACATCATGTCGGAAAAAATCGCGGGCTTCGGAGCCACGAGGTAGCCGCTGAGGCAGGAAAACTCTTTTGAGGCGGCCGCAAAACCCTTTGTCGAAGCCTTCAGAATGTCGTAGTCGGAGCGCGCGTCGCAAATCACACCTTCATCGTTTTCGGTCAGAACGCTCCGCGCTTCGGTTGCTTTTCTCCCTAAATATAGGCAAAGCTGCTCAAGCTCGTCTGTCTTTGCCGGGGTCACCTCAATGCCTGTGACCTCCTTGAACGTGAGCGAGCGGTAGTTGAGCGCGCCGTAGACGAAAAAGTTGCCGCCGACAAGAATTCCGACCGTCAGCACAACGGCAAGAAGCCGCAGAAAGCCCTTGGTCCCTTTCTTTTTGCGCACGCCAAGGTAAATCCAGCGGGCAAAGCAAAAGACGAGCCCTGAGACGGCAAGCACCGCCAAGGCAATCAGAAGGACCTCGCCGACCGAGAAGGGGACGAGGGAGGCGAGGAATTTCATTGGCGATGTGATCACAGGAAAAATCTTCTCGGTGTACACGGAGCGCACGAAACCGCTGTGGCCCGCCGCAAGCTGATACACGGCAAACGCTACCAGCAGCCTGATTAGGGAAAAGCAGACCGCTGCCGCCAATATCTTCCTCACTCTGTTCTTTTTGAAAAACTCAAAAAACTTTTTCAAGCTGTGTCTCCCGCGGGGCCGTCAGAGCGGCTTGCCCGTTTTGATCCGCTCGAGCATCGCCGAGCAGCCTTTTTCAATGTCACGCCAGGCCTCGTCAAAATCGCCCGTGTACCACGGATCGGCAACGTCCCCCGGCGTGTCTGTGTAGTCCATCAGGAGCCTGAACTTGTTCTCCGGGTCACCGCCAATGACTCTCAGCATGTTCCGCAGATTGTAGCGCTCCATCGCAACGATTATATCATACCCGTCATAGTCCTCGCGAGTAATTCTACGCGCGCGCTTCCCTGAAGGGTCAATCCCGTGCTCGCGGAGCTTTTGGCGGGCCGGCGGGTACACCGGATTCCCCAGCTCCTCGGCGCTTGTGGCGGCAGAGCTGACGGTTACATTGGCGGTACCGCTTTTTGCGAGCATATCCTTCAGGCAGAACTCCGCCATAGGGCTGCGGCAGATGTTGCCGTGGCAGACGAACAAAACTTTTATCATTATCTTAAAACCACTCCTTATAGTTCTTTTACCATATATCCGCAAGTAAACGGAAAGAAATCAAATTTTTTAGTTCCGGTATGTATAGCTCCGTTCTGTTCATACCATTTCCTAAGCCGTATGTTTTCTTCAACAATCCCTATGTTTATGAGCTTGCATCCTTGATTTCCTGCAGTTTCATATGCATGCTCCAATAATCTCTTACCAAATCCGCTATGCCTATATTCAGGAAGGACTGCAAGATTATTGAGCTCACATTCATTATTATCCTGCATCAGCAAAGAGTAGTATCCACATATAACACCGTTATGTTCATATACAAACATCAGACGTGGCTCGTTATCCATTTGCCAATACAAACGCTCTTCTGTTGTTGCAAATGCCGTGAATCTTGGAGCGTTATCTTTCGTAAAACCAAATTCATCAGCTACGGTTTTGAAGCTTTTTCTTATAATATATACACATACGGGAATATCGTCCCTTGTGACTTCTCTAATCATTTTTCTTTCCCCCATAGTACGTTAAACTGAAATATATAATCCCCGTCACCCTACACTCAAAAGATTCATCACCATAGTCGTCATGATGTCTTTTTCCTTCGGGTCAGACTCGGCTATCATGAGAGTGATGGCAACAAGGGCGCCGTCGCTGATAACCTTATGTCCGTCTCTGAATAGCGCATTATTTCTGTTTAGAAATTCGAGGAATAAAGAAGCTGCGATTCGTTTGCAGCCGTCTGAAAAAGGATGATCCTTAATCATAAAATACAAAAGATTAGCAGCTTTCTCCTCCAAAGAAGGATAAACCTCCCCTCCAAATACATCCTGATATACGGCAGCCAGTATTCCTTCGATCTTCCCCGGTTCTTTTTCAACTCCAAACACATCGGACTTGAAACTGTCTTCCATTCTATCAACCATTGTGCGGCAGTCGGTATAAGTTATCCTGTATATAGGCTTGTTACCTTCAGGCTTCTCCAGTGACTGATGATCATATTGGTCAAGTAACGTCAGAGCCTGAGTATACAGGTTTACCGCCTTTAATACCTCATCAGAGTCACCTTCAATGGCCGTAGCCAGCATCCTGGCCTGTATTTCCACAGTCTTTTGTAAGGCCTCGAGGCGTTTGTCGTTTATTGCATAGCCCTTAATGATATAATCCTTCAAAACCTTATTGGCCCACCGTCTGAATTCAATACCTCTCTGGGACTTGATGCGATAGCCCACGGAAATGATAACATCGAGATTATAATACTCCGTCATATGCGTTTGAGTCTTTCCCTCGATAGCACCATGCTGAGTGGTAGTCGCAAATTTTGCGACTACCACCTGATCACTCAATTCCTCACGAACCGCATTATTGATATGCTTGCCAATTGTCTTAACATCTCTGCCAAACAGATCTGCCATCTGGTTCCTGTTTAGCCATACAGTATCCTGATCGACTTTTACGTTAAGGGTAATTTCCTTATCTTCGGTTACAAATAATACAATTTCATTTTCTTTAGCCATATTCATCCCCCCTGTTACTTCTCGCTGATGCCATTCTCATTAAGCTTTTGCTGCATCTCGACATAATACGAAAGCAGTCTGAGCACATGTGTTGCCGTGGCAGACGAACAGTATTTTTGTCATGTCATTTTCCTCGTATGGGTCAAATGTAATTTACCGAAATCTATTTGGCAGGAATGTATTTCGGTCAGCTCAAACTTGTTTGTTCAAGTTGGACAAACAAGTTTAGACCTGATACAGGTAACTTTTCCTCATTATCTCTTTTAATCGAAGATTCCTGTCAAAGATGTCTTCTGTCAGGCCGTTGAGTTCCAAAAGACTGCGGATGCACCATTCGGGATCCTGGGTATGATAGGTATAGTAGACATCATTCATCTGTTTATAATTAAACAGTTTCAAAATGAATTTTGTTGAATGATTTCGCGTGTAAGATATATATCTATACATATAGCCTATCCAGAAAAGAGCTTCGCGTGAGAACTTGATTTTCCCGTAGTCAGCCGGACCGAATTGATTTGTAATCGAATTGATACCTTCGACAACATCAAGTGACACCAAAGAAGGATTGTTCAAGTCCAGCTCTCTCAGAAGATTTGAATGAAGGAATCTTCTGATAAAAATGCCGGTTGAACAATTGAGTTCAAGTGATTTTTCGAACAGCTTTCCCTGGTACTCTGCGAGAAGCAGACCGTTGTGATCAAAATCTCTCATTTAAGTATTTCCTCGATATATTTCCCTGTTCTGAATTCTCTTTTTGCGAGTTTCAGTTTTGTATCTATTGCAAATGCCCGATCGTTCAGGCTTTTTTTGCAGTCTTCCTTTTCGGGCGTGCAGATGTAGTATTTTTCAATCGGCGTTAGACTGTTTAATGCTGCAACGGTTCTAAACACAAATTGCAGACCGAGATTTGAAGCTGAGAGTGAGTGAAGTGCGACGTCGGCATTGATTTCTCCGTCGGCAAATTGAGCCATTATGTAAAACATTCTGTTGTCGGCAATTGGTGCTTCAACAATGTCTGCGGAATCAATCTGTGCAACGATTTTTTTGATAAGGTTGCACTGATCATATTCTTTTAAGGTACCGCGATAATGGCATATTGCCATCATCCATTCCAAAGAGCAGTCAAATTTATGAATTTTCAGTTTGTCAGGAGAGTAGCTGAATGAATAAACTGAAGAATTCTTGTTTTCACATACGAAAGCAAGCGCCTGGCTATATGATTCTCCTGTGTAAAACCCTTGCCCGAAATCACAATTCGGCCTTGACCCGTCATGAGTTATTGTCGAAAGACCTTCCTTTGAACCATGAAACAAAACTTGCTTATACTGTTCCTTGGCCAGTTCTTCTTTGACAACATTGATTCTGTAGCGTCCTTCATATACGTAAGAGTAAAATTTTTCACAAACGCTGTTTGTTGTTTTTCCGGTTTTTAAAATCTCGTCAAGAGTTGTTCTTGAAATGCCTGTTTTTTCTCCAAGTTCCATAGATGAGATTTTTTCTGATTCAAGAATAAACTCAATGTCATTTTTAATATTGTAATCACATTTTACGGGAATCATGACCGCATCTCCTTTCTATTGGCTAATTATACCATAGAAAACTTGTTTGTTCAAGTTGGACAAACAAGATTTCAAGAAAGAAATTCTTTACAGGCCGGATCTGCTGTTCCGGGAAGGCCGCGGTTTGTTAAGATTAGGCGGGAAGGGGTGTCCCGCAATTGACATAAGAAGTTTTTCAGCTTAGAATTACCACAGAGGAAAGCAGACCGGCCGGCGGCAAAACAGCTGCCGCCCGGGAATAATTCACGGAGGAATTATGAAGGATTTTTACAGGCCGCTCAGGATCACGCACGGGTACTTCGGGTACGGTGACGGGGACAGCTATGCGACAAAAGTTGCAAAAATCGAGAGCCGCGTGAAGGAGCTCAAGGCGAAAGGCTTTGGCGGTATCGTGACGAACGTTGCCGACAAGGATTACCTGCACAACGAGACCGAGTGGGCGCTCATGAAGGAGAAGGAGCGGATCTGCCGCGAGAACGACATGCGGATGTGGCTGTACGACGAGAAGGGCTACCCGAGCGGCGGTGCGTGGAAGGAGACCCTGACAAAACGGCCGGACTGCGAGGCGAGGGCGCTCGTTGTAGTGTCACGCGTGCTGAAACCGGGCGAGAGCTGTGTTTTTGAGCTGCCGTACGGGCACGAGAAGACGCTGAATGTCATTGGCTATTTCATGGAAGACGGTTTCGTGAGCGACGCGGAACTTGACAAAGGACCGGTATTTTTCGGGAAAACCGCCAATGTGCCTGTTAGAAACGACGGCTGCGCGGACATGCTCGTGCTCGGCTTCTACCAGAAGAGGGCTTTTGAGGGTGCGCACTGCCAGAACAACGTCTGCGCGTCGAGGAGATACATTGACGTCAGCAGCGAGGAGGCCGCTTACGAGTTCATAAACAACACTTACAGAAGGTATGCAGAGTGTCTTGAGGGGCATTTTGCGAAGGAAATCGGCGATCCGGGGCGCGACGCAACTGTCGAGGCGATTTTTACGGACGAGCCTTCCTACATGGGGCACTACATCAACCACGGCATCAACACGCCAATGATCGACCACGCCCCCGACCCTGACATCGTCCTCTACCCGTTGATAAACTGGGGCATGCACGTTACCGCCAAGTTCATGGAGCTTTACAGCTACGACCTGACGGACAACCTTGCATATCTTTTCACGGGCGGCTCCGAAAAGGCAAGGCGCGTGCGACACGATTTCAACAATCTCATGAGCCTGCTCTTCGAGCACAGCTTTTTCGAACAAATAGGCAAATACTGCGAGTCAAAAGGACTCATGTTCTCAGGCCACGTGCTTCTTGAGGACGAGCTCAAGCTCCACGTGCGTTTTGAGGGCAACATAATGCGTTTCCTCTCGCACATGCACGTCCCCGGCCTCGACATGCTTCAGTCGGTGCCCGAAATCGTCAGGCAGTTTGCCTTCACCCCGCTTCTCGTAAGGTCCGCGGCGGAGCTCTACGGCCGCAAACACGTCATGGACGAGGTCTCCGCTCACGCTCAGGGCGGCAACGTCACCGCTGAGCAGACCGCGTGCTCGCTCATGCTTCAGCTTGCGCTCGGCGCGGACGTCTTCACGTCCTACTACAACGACAGCCTCTACACTGAAGATTTCTGGAAAAACCTCAACGAGGGCATCTCAAAAGCCGCTGAAGGGCTCGGCGAGCGCGACTTCGGCAGCGCGGTCATCTACTACCCGGTCGACACGGTCATGTGCCTCCAGAAGCCCGGAACCGACTTCGACAACGCTCCGTCGGAGCAGACGCTCATCGACAGGTGCCAGCAAAACCTCGAGTCCGCCATGAACCTGTTTATCGCCAATATGCTTCCCTTCATCTTCGCCGACCCCGACGGTCTCAAAGAAACCGTCTCAAGAAACCCGTCAGTCGCAATAGTCCCCGGCTGCCTTCTGACGCCAAGGACAAAAGCCTTCATCACCGAACTCGCCAAGGTCTCAACGGTATACTTCTACGACCCTGCGGGCGCCTTCACTGCCGCGTACGAAGAGGCGGCGGCGGCCGGCGCCGCGCCCCTGTCCGGTGAGGGCGCGGCATCATCGCTTGGCAAAAGCGCCGCTTTTGCCAAGCTGCGGCAGGAGCTGCCGGCCGGAGGCCTGACCGCCGACTCCTCCGGCCTTGTTGCGGCATACGGCCGCAACGCCGCCGGCGGGCGCACCGCCCTTGTCGTCAACAGCGCCTCTACGGAGGCGCACCTCGCGTTCGCCGACGCGGGCGCCCCCCTGCCGGCCGCAGCTCCGCTGCCCGGCCTCGCGCCGCGCCAAACCGCCCCATGCATCGCTTCGGCCTTCACGCTCCCTGCCTACGGCGCGCTGCTTCTAACCTGGCAGGCCTGACAGCGGGTTTTGTCGGATGCGACATTTCCCGAAAAAATTCCACGGAAGTACCGTTTTTTCAAACCCCATGACCTGCCGTAGGGTTTTGTCGGATGCGACATTTCCCGGAAAAATTCCACGGAAGTACCATTTTTTTAAACCCCATGACCTGCCGGAGGTTTTTATATACGATTCAAAAAGAAACGGAGATAATCACATTGTTTTCACCACAAACCCCCTGGATCAGAGAGCGCGAAGCGACTCTCTGCACCTGGAAATTTGACTACGACAGAGGCTACGTCTCTAACATGTCGGTGTCCCTTCTCAACGACTTCATGTGCCTTTCCGACAGGCAGCTTGAAAACTATGCCCGGATGATTAAAGAATGCGGTTTTACAGGCATCCAGGTCATGGATATCTGCGCCGCATGGAGGGCTTCGGGCTCTTACGAGACCGTTCACGACAGATTCAAGACCCTTTCGAAAGCCTGCCGCAGCATAGGACTGAAGTTTACCCTGTGGTGCTGGGCGGCCGAGTTTTCCGGTCACGGCTTTACGGAGCCGCTTGCGGTCTACCAAAACCGCATAAACGGTGAGCCCGCGTACAGGGACCCTGATGTCTTGGCGGTTTTCAATAAGTATTACGACATTTACGCGGACCTTGCGCCTTACTGCGACCGCGTGATTGCGCACTTTTTTGATCCCGGCAACCTCTCCGACACCGAAAGCATCATCTACTTTCTGAAGCTCTTTAGGGATAAGTTCCGCGCCAAAAATCCGGAAATTAAGATTGCCGTTGACACGTGGGGCTGCCCGGAAGGTTATCCGGAGGCGCTTGTGGCGGCGGGCATTGGCGATATCATGCTCATGGAGCTTCCTTTTCTTCCGATCTGGCAGGCTCCGGGAAAGCGCGCGGGCTTCCGCGAAGGCGTGAAAAAGCTTGGCTGCGGGCTTGGCGTGTGGGGCTGGTACACCGCGGACATGGAGATTGACCAGCTCGCGTCTATGACCGTCAACAACCGGGTTCTGAAGCATGTTTTCAATACGGTGCGCAGCCAGGGCGACAGCGTTATGACGCCAAGCTACTGGAGTGAGACCGACTCGTACCACATCCTGAACTACTTTTCGCTCTACGCCGCGGGGCACCTTCTGATAAACCCCGACGACGACCCGGACAGGCTGCTTTACGAAAGCGCCCTTAAGCTGACAGGCAGCCCCGAAGCCGCCAATGCGCTCGCCTCCGTGCTCGCGCTCATCCGCGACGCAAGGTCCGGCGACACCTGGGATACGTATTGGTGGACCTCCGGGCAGTATGTATTAAGGCACAGCGATTATAAAACCGTAATCCCGCGCGCCGAAAACGCTCTCAAAACGCTTGAGGAGCTTGCAAAAAAGCCAGAGCCGAAGGAAGACGACGCGATAAGCTTCCCGCTTGAAAGAAAAAAGCTTTACAGGCTGATGATACCGCATATTCTCCAGATAAAACAGTTTGCGGAATTCTGCAGGGACCTTGACGAGGTGCGCAAAGAAGCCGCAGAAGCAACCGAAAAGGAGCCCGGAGATCAAAAAGAAAAGCTTCAGGCAATGGTTGACGTGCTCAGTCCCGAAATCCCCGAGTACAACACCGTGACGGGTCTCTGGGGCCAGCCCGAGGCGCGGCAGGCCTTCCTCCTCTGCGAGGAGTTTTGCAAGGCAAACGGGCTCAAGCCGCCCGAGCGGTCTGCCGCGGTCAAATTCAAGTTCAAAAGAAGGTTTGTCGACCGCCTGACCGTTGCCCAGCGCGGCAAAAGTGAGAAAGTGGTTGTGACGCCTGCGTTTTATGAAGGGTATCTCATTGGCGATAAGTTTGCGGATATGATTGCGGACGAGCTTGCCGAGGAGGGTGTTCTTGAAAAAGACGGCGCGGGAGGATTTTTCCTTTCGAACTGGCAGGAGTTTTGCCTTGATTTCAATTGAGCGAAGGGTCAAAATCTGGTAGAATATTCCGGCGGCTCTGAGGTGGCTTTCAGAGGGTAACCGCCAAGGGGCTGCATCAACAAAAAAACAACGGACCGGAAGAAGAATGATACTCATAATCGCGGAAAAACCGAGCCTTGCGCGCAACATCAACGCGGGAATCGGGAACATGACAAAGAGAAACGGATACTACGAAGGCGGCGGCTACCTCGTGACGTGGGCGTTCGGCCACCTTTTCTCTCTGTGCGACATTGAGGATTACGGAGGCGCCGAAAGGCAGGAGGGCGAGAAGATCAGATGGACGATGGACAACCTCCCGTGCTTCCCCGAAAAGTTCAAGTTCAAGCTCAGGCGCGACGACAGCGGCAAGGCGGACGACGGCGTCAGAAACCAGTTCAACACCATAAAAAGCCTCTGTCTGAGGGATGACGTTGACACTATCGTCAACGCAGGCGACGCCGACCGCGAGGGTGAGATCATTGTAAGGCTCTGCGTGGTGAATTCATTTGGCGGTGCTGAAAATGTCGCAAAATCAGGCAAAAACCTGAAGCGGCTCTGGCTTCCCGATCAGACACCGGAGACGGTAAAAGCCGCTCTTTCGGACATGAAGGACGAGACCGAGTACGAAAACCTCGCCAATGAGGGCTTCGCGCGCACATACATCGACTGGCTCTACGGCGTCAACCTCACAAGGTACGCGACCATCAGGACAGGGCGCCTTCTCCGCGTGGGAAGGGTCATCGTTCCCATCGTCAAGGCAATCTACGACCGCGACATGGCGATCAGATATTTCAAGCCCGAAAAGTACTACAGCATCGCGTCCGAAGAGGAGACTAAGGGCTGCAAGGTTCAGCTTGTCAGCAAGCTCCGGTTCGACAACGACAAACAGGGCGAGGGCTACTACAACGCGCTTCAAACGTGCGACAGGTACAACGCCGAAAAGGCGGTAGTTACCGAAAAAAAGACCAAAACCGAGACTGTAAAGCCCGGAAAGCTCTATTCGCTTTCAAAGCTTCAGAACGTGCTCGGAAAGAAATACAAGATGCCGATGGAAAAGAGCCTCGCAATCGTGCAGAAGCTCTACGAGGCGGGCTACCTCACATACCCGAGAACCAACTCGGAGTACCTCGCGTCGGCCGAAAAGGACAAGGTGAAGAAGGTCCTTGGCGTTGTCGCAAAGCTTGGCTACAACGTGAAATTCCGCGACGACAAGACCATTTTCGATGACTCCAAGATCGAATCCCACTCGGCCATTACCCCCACTTACATCATACCCGACAAGTCCAAGCTGACTGAGGAGGAGCTGACCGTTTACTCGACCGTCATGAGAAGGTTTGCGGCGGTGTTCTGCGGCGTTCCGTGCCTTGCCGATAAGACTGAGATTACGGTCAAGGTCGGTGAGCTTGAGGAGTTTGTGCTGAAAGGCACAATCGTGAAGCAGAAGGGCTTCATGCAGTACGACGACGGAGGCGTTTCCGACAAGATGCTCCCGCCGCTCGAAAAGGGCGACGTTGTGAACATAAACTTCAAGCCTGTTGAGAAGGAGACCACGCCCCCGAAGCATTACACAATCGAGACGCTCAACAACTATCTGAAAAATCCCTTCAGGGAGGAGAAGGCGGCCGCGGCGAAAAAACGTGACGCCAATGCAGCCCAGGACGACGCGGACGGCGACGATGCGGGCGACGGCGGCTACGGCGAGGACGACGCGGAGGAGTACAGAATGATCCTCGAAGGCCTCGAACTCGGAACTGAGGCCACCAGGACCGGCATTATCGACAACGCGCTCAAGAGCAGCTACATACAGCTCAAAAAAGACGTCTACACAATCCTTCCCGACGGCGAATTCCTGATTGAGGCAACCCAGGGCATGCATATCTCGATGGACAAGCACAAGACGTCGGAGCTCGGCAGAATCCTCAAAAAGATTTTCCGCGGCACCGTGAAGATAGAGGACGGCCTTGACGAGGCCAAAAGAGAGGTCTCGGAGGTTTTCGGAAGAAGGAACGAGAAGGCTGCGCCCGAGGAGGACACCGATTTCGGATGCCTTGGCGATGTCATCGGCAAGTGCCCGCTCTGCGGCGGCGACGTTGTCAGAACTTTCTTCGGCTACGGCTGCTTAAACTACAAGGAAAAAGGCTGCAGGTTTTCCGCCAAGATGATCATCTGCGGCAGGCCCCTCTCTGTCGCCAATATGAAAATGCTTCTTGAGACCGGCAAAACCGCCAAGATCAAGGGCTTCAGAAGCAAGACCGGAAACCTGTTCGACGCAAGTCTCAAGCTCGAAGACGGCAGGGCTGTGTTCGATTTTGAGCGCTGAACGGTAAAACAGGCGCGGATTTCAAAAATCAGCGCCGTTTTATTTTTTGCAAGGCTTTTACCTAAAAATGCGTGAATTTAACGCGTTTGACAAAAAGGGGCCGCCGGGAGCCTGAAAACATGCCTTAAAAAGGGCCGAAAGGACGAAGCAGGGCCGAAAATGCCTCAAAAACCGCCGCAAACAGGTGTTTTTAAGTAAAAAGCAGGCGAAATTCCGCCCGTTTTTTGCTAAAATTGAATTAGGCTTGAATTTTTAAATTTATTGCAAAATTGCGCGGGATTTAGCAAAATCTCAGGGTCGCGTAATTTTCGTGAAAAGAATTTACACAATAAAAGGATGAAAAAAATGAAGTATTATTCCGAATCTGTTGACGATGTCCTTGCGGAAGTCAAAAGCTCCGCGGAGGGACTGACCGGGGAGGAAGCTGCGGCGAGGCTTGCCGCGCACGGGAAGAATAAGCTTGCCGAGAAGAAAAAGGTGCCGCTGATCGTGCACTTCTTCAAGCAGATGGCTGACCCTATGATACTGGTGCTCATAGCTGCCGCCGCGGTGTCGCTGGTGACGGCGATCATCGAACATGAAGGATTTGCCGACGTCATCATCATTATGACGGTCGTTATCATCAACGCAATCCTTGGCGTGTACCAGGAGAACAAGGCAGAGAAGGCGATTGAGGCGCTGCAGGAGATGTCCGCCGCCACCAGCAAGGTGAGGCGCGACGGTGTTGTGAAGATAGTTCACAGCGAAGAACTCGTGCCGGGCGACGTGATTGAGCTTGAGGCCGGAGACCAGGTGCCTGCTGACGCAAGACTCATCGAGTGCCACAGCCTGAAGATCGAGGAGGCAGCGCTTACGGGCGAGAGCGTCCCCGTGACGAAGCAGACGGAGCAGCTTGCTCTCATTGGCGATAAGGACGTCCCCCTCGGCGACAGAAAAAATATGATTTACATGGGTTCCACGGTGTCCTACGGAAGAGGCAGGGCGGTGATCGTCGGAACCGGTATGAATACCGAGATGGGTAAAATCGCGGACGTGCTCGCAAAGACTTCGGAAGGCGAGACCCCGCTCCAAAAAAAACTCAAGCAGCTCAGCAAGATACTCAGTATCCTTGTGCTTGCAATCTGCGTGGTGATATTTGCCTTTGGCGTGGGCAGGGAATGGATAACCCTCGGTAAAAATTTCGATTTCTTCAGATCGGCGCTCAAGGTGTTTATGACGGCTATCAGCCTTGCCGTTGCGGCGATTCCCGAGGGACTTGCGGCGGTCGTTACGGTGGTGCTTTCCATTGGCGTCACCAACATGTCCAAGCGCAACGCGATCATCAGAAAGCTTACGGCGGTTGAAACGCTCGGCTGCGCGCAGATAATCTGCAGCGACAAGACGGGCACGCTCACGCAGAACAAGATGACGGTCGTTGAGCACCACGGGGCTGACGAAAAGCTCACCGCATTGGCGATGGCGCTTTGCAGCGACTCGACTCTTGATGAGAACAACGAGGCGGTCGGCGAACCCACGGAGAATGCGCTTGTGAATTTTGCCTACAAGCTGGGCATGCCCAAGTACGACCTTGCACGCGAGTACGTGAGGGTAGGCGAGGCTCCGTTTGACAGTATGCGCAAGATGATGTCGACGGTCCACACCCATGACGCCAATGTGATCCAGTTCACAAAGGGCGCCCCCGACATAGTCCTCTCAAGGTGCACCTCGTACCTCGACAACGGCAATATCCTCCCGCTGACAGACGAGAAGCGCGCCGAAATACTTAAGGACAACAAGGCGATGGCCGACAAGGCGCTGAGAGTGCTCGCAGCCGCAGAAAGAATTTACGACAAGGTCCCCGAGAGCTTTGAACCGGACGCGCTCGAAAAGGACCTCATTTTCCTCGGCCTCACGGGCATGATCGACCCCATAAGGCCCGAAGTTCTCGAAGCCGTCAAGGAGTGCAAGAGCGCGGGCATCAGGACAGTCATGATCACGGGCGACCACCTCGACACAGCCGTTGCAATCGCCAAGGAACTGGGAATTTTAGGCGAAAACGACAAGGCAATCTCCGGCATGGACCTCGAGTCGATCTCAGACGAGGAGCTTTCGCAGACCATCGAACAGTACAGGGTCTACGCCCGTGTCCAGCCTGAGCACAAGGTGAGAATCGTCAACGCCTGGAGGTCTAAGGGCTACATCACCGCAATGACGGGCGACGGCGTTAACGACGCCCCCAGCATCAAGAATGCGGACATTGGCGTGGGCATGGGAATCACCGGCACGGACGTGACCAAAAACGTTGCCGATATGGTTCTTGCGGACGACAACTTCGCCACCATCGTGGGAGCTGTGGCAGAGGGCAGACGCATTTACGACAACATCAGAAAGGCGATACAGTTCCTCCTCTCTTCGAATATGTCCGAGGTGCTCACGGTCTTCTTCGCTACGCTCTGCGGATTTACGATTTTGAAGCCCGTTCACCTTCTGTGGATAAACCTTATCACCGACTGCTTCCCGGCCCTTGCTCTTGGCGTTGAGCCTGCGGAAAAAGGCATTATGACGAAGCAGCCGAGATCGTCAAGGGACGGAATCTTTGCGGGCGGCGTCGGTTTCGACATTGCCTACCAGGGCCTCCTCACAACGATCCTCACGTTTGTGTCGTTTTACATTGGCGAGTTCATCGCGGACGGCGCCGCATTCAGTTTCTTCAACATTAAAGATTGCGCGGACGGCATGACAATGGCTTTCGTCACGATGAGCATGGCGGAGATTTTCCACAGCATCAACATGAGAAGCCAGCGCGGAAGCATCTTCACCATGAAGTCGAAAAACATGGTCCTCATCGGCGCGTCACTCCTCAGCTGGGTGCTCACCACAGTTGTGGTGTTCGTCCCCGGCGTAACCGGGCTGTTTGGGTTTGCTCAGCTTGATATCAGAGAGTACCTGATTGCAATGGGCCTTGCGGTGCTCATGATTCCCTGCGTTGAGCTTGTGAAGCTTGTCCAAAGAGCTGCTGCAAAGAAGCGGGCAAGATAACTTAAAAGGATAATATGGTTTAAGCTGCGCCGGCGCCGGGAGAGATCCTGCGCCGGCGTGTTTTGCAGAAGGCTTTCCCCTTAGCAGAGCTGCCATGGACACTTGTTTTTTATAAGTTGTAAATGCTACAATCAGAGCTAGATAAGTCGCAAACTCTTTTTTGAATTGAAAACAACGGAGGTTCAGCTATGAGTGTTGCAAAAAGCCATTTTGGACTGAAATTGATTGCAATGACACTTGTCATAAAGGTTTTTTTGAGATTTTCGAAATAAGAGGGTAATATGAAAAACAGTGAGGTTTTTAAATTATTTGGAGATTTCTTTTTCACAAGAGGCTTTCAGAAGAGGAAAACGATGGTTTATCAATTAAACGATTATATATCTTTATGTTTTTTCTTTGAGTGCACAAATATAGGGAGTGTTTATTTTGCCTATTCTTTCTTTCCGATTATTATGCCATCTGACTTTTTTCACTACACATACGGAGGCAGGTTGGAGGATATTCTACCTGGCAAACATACCAGCTTGACGACTCCCTATGAGACAGAAGAATCTATTCAAGAGTGGGTACAAAATGTAAAAGATGCAGTTGATTCAAAGCTTATTCCCTTCTATCAAATGGTTGAGAATCCCGCAACTTTACTGAATCTGTTAAATTCTGACAAAAAGGATAGAATTATTTCATGCCCCTTTGCTGATCGGCTTATGCTTAGTGCATATTTAAAGACATATATGGGGAAAAGTGCAAAAGAAACTCTTCGTTATATTGATTTCGCAAAAGATTACTTGCTATTCAGTCCAATGGTTCAATTATCGGAAGAATTGAGATTTAATAAAGTGGAAGAACTAGATGTTCTGGCATCTTATGCAAAATGCTCTGATAAAGATAGAGTTTTATTCTTCAATAACATCAAGAATGAAATGCGTGATAAATTTTTCAAACCATAAACTTTTCAAATTGAATATTGACTGAACAAACAGATTTGTGCTATTATGTATACAGGTATTACAGCCGTTGACAAGACTGTTGTTACACATTTTTGCAAAGGACTGATACTGACAGAATACTGCTTTGATATTTCCTGCATTTTAGCGAGAAGAATAATATTCCGAACGTAATGAATAATCTCACAATTTGTGAGGGGTGCAGAAGAATGATTGAAGAGAATTCCAATCTTTACAATTAGAACATGCAAGGAGACAAAATATGAAAAAGGTACTGTTTATTGGGTTACTGATAGTCGTTACGTTGTCTGTATTGTTATGCCCGTATGGAGAAGCAAACAAAGACAATTCAACAAAGGCGGAAACAGATTCCGCAAAGTCGGATGTTCAAAGCACACCCGAACTGGCGAACCTTACATTGAACAGTTATGATGAATATCGTAAGTTTTATAACAAAGACAATCATTCTAAAGCCATGATAGGTTATGAAGCACTGAAACAAATCGGTAAATTTCAGAGTCTTGTTATATTATCGATTAATCCAGAAGACTTTTCAAAAATATACTATTCGTTTGAAGATTCTTCGGGGTTTACAGTGAGTTTAACAATAATTGATTTATCAAAAGAAGAAAGCTCAATTGAAAAGTTAAAACAATATGGTCCGGAGCTTGAGGAAACTGATAGATTAATTGATTATAGCAATCTTCGAAATCTTAAAAAAGATATCTCCGGCAATGTCACAATGAGTGATATGAAATATTATTATGTACTCGGGAAATTGCTATCAATTAAATGGCAGTATAATAATTACGAGTTCACTCTGTCGGGCACAGAATACTTAAATGATTATCCTGACGTATCAGGCACATTCGTTTCGAGATTATTAAATAAAGAAACGTGCCGGGAGAGTGTTGACTCTCTTATGATGAGAATATGGGGGACGAACAGTACCGAGTTTATTCAATATAAAGAAACGGAGAATTCCGCGATGAAAATTGTATTGCCTATTGTAATTGTTATTGCTGTTGCATTGGCGGTTGCAGTGGTAGTGAAAAGAGAGTCAGGCAATCGGGATAAACCACGTATGGGTTATAAAGAGAATTAAATAACAGAAATGGTGACATGAGACAATAGAATGAACAATCCGGTATAAATGCCTGTCCGGAAACCGCAAATAAGACACATGGTCAGCCGCGCCTGCAAGTGGGAAAAGCCCCGCCGCAGGCGCGGTTTTTTCAAACGTTTAACGAAAAGCTTTTAAAATGCCGAATGCTTTTGACACGTCCCCTGCCGTGTAGTATAATTTCCGAGCAAGAAGCGGCATATGTCTTTTTAAAAGATAGGCCGGAAAGCCGCGCCGCAGAATGCAATAAAAAACATTGGAGTAAAGATATGAAAGTTTCGGAACTTCTCGGAAGACGCTTTAAGGAAGCACCTTCGTCGTGCATCATCGACAGCCACAAGCTTACAGTGAGAGGCGGATACATAAAGTATATGGCCAACGGTATATACTCGCTGCTCCCGCCGATGAAGCGCATCACAAGAAAAATTGAGAATATCATGCGCGAAGAGATGGATGCCATTGGCGGTCAGGAAGTGCTTTTCCCCGTTGTAATGCCTGCGTCGCTCTGGGAGGAATCCGGAAGATACACAAGCATTGGCAGCGAGATGGCGCGCTGGACAGACCGCAGCAACAACGGTATGGTGCTCGGAATGACCCATGAAGAGGCCGCTGTTCACATGGCGAGGAACATTGCCGAGTCCTATGCGCAGTATCCTTTCATGATCTACCAGATACAGACCAAGTTCAGGGACGAGCCGAGGGCAAGGGGCGGTCTCATAAGAGTCCGCGAATTTACAATGAAGGACGGCTATTCGTTCCACACGTCGCAGGAGGACCTTGAGCAGTACTACGACAAGTGCTTCAAGGCCTACGAGAGAATATTCAAGAGGGCGGGCGTGAAGAATTTCATTGCCGTCAAGTCCGACTCGGGCATGATGGGCGGCAGCGTCTCCCACGAGTTCATGCTCCTGACTGAAATCGGCGAGGACACATTGGTTATTTGCCCCGAGTGCGGCTACAGCGCAAACATGGAAGCTGCGGAGTGCATCACGGAAAACGCCAAGGGAGAAGCCGAGCCTCTTGAGAAGGTTTCAACCCCCGGCGTCAAGACGATAGAGGACCTTCAGAAGTTCCTTAAGATTCCCGCAGAGGCTTTTGCAAAGGCCGTTGTTTACCAGAAGAACAAGGACGATGCGTACGTTGTCGTGTTCATAAGGGGCGACCTTGACGTCAACGAGACCAAGCTCAGGAACTTCCTGCGCGAAGAGATACACCCCGGCGTTGTCACCGAGGACTGCGGCATTGTCGCGGGCTTCATAGGACCGAAGGGCCTTGCAAAGAACGTGACAGTCGTTTACGACCGCTCGCTCGAAGGCATTGAGAGCCTCGTGTGCGGCGCAAACGAGCCTGATTTTCACTTCAAGGGGCTCAATATCAAGAGAGACATTGGCGGTGTCGAGTACGTCGACGTCGCAAAAACATTCGCGGGAGCTGCCTGCCCGTGCTGCGGCAAAAAGGCGCTCACTATCAGCAAGGGTATCGAGATCGGAAACATTTTCCAGCTCGGCACGAAATACACCAAGGCGATGGAGATGACTTACCTTGACGCCAACGGTGAGGCGCACTACCCGATCATGGGCTGCTACGGCATCGGCGTCGGAAGGCTTGCGGCTTCAATCTGCCAGGAGAGCCACGACGACTACGGACCCATCTGGCCGATTTCAATCGCGCCGTGGGAAGTTGAAATCTGCAACCTCAGAAATGACGACGAGCGCGTGAAGACGACCGCGGAAAAACTTTACGAGGACCTCAAAAAAGCCGGCATAGAGGTGATTTATGACGACAGGGATATAAGACCGGGGTCGATGTTTGCGGACGCAGACCTTTTGGGAGTTCCGGTGAGAGCAGTCGTGAGCCCCAAGACGTGCGACAGAGGCGTTGTTGAAGTTTCGCTGCGAGACAAAACCCTTAAGACCGAGTTTGAGACCGGTGAAGCCGCCGCGAAGATCACAGAGCTTGTAAACGAGCTGAAGGCGAAGCTTAACGCATGATAAGTTAAAAAAGCGGCCCGTACTGTTAAAAAAAGCAGTCCGGACCGCTTTATCTTTACATAAAAGCAAAACCACGGAAACATTTAAAGGAAAGGAATATTGAAATGCCGCTGAAAAAAAGAGCTTTTAAATTTGTGTCTGCGCTGGTTGCCGGCGCTCTGCTTTTGGGAGCAGCCTCGGCCTCAGCCGAAACCGCTGCCGCAAACACCAAAACTTCGGGAAAATCCGGAAGCTTTGTGAGCAGCAAGTTTGACGCTTCGGTGCCCTCGTGGGCGGTGAAGGACACGCACAAATACAGCTACGATTTTACAGAGACAAGTTCTTCGTTCTACAACAACGACGGGGGCTTTAAAATATTCGGTACGGGTTTTTCAGTCAGAAACGGTGTGCTGACTTGCGGCCTCAAAAAAAATCTGGCGCTGATAAGCCGGGGATACCTTGGCGATGACTACGGGATCGGCGGCGGTGATCTCTCGTTCAAAATGAAGATAACCGGCGGCAGTCTCGGCGTGGTGTTGCGTGATACGAAAGAAAGCCCCACGAGGAAGGACACATTTCTAAATTTCGATTTTAACGCGGACGGCACGGTCGACTGCGGCGATTATATGGCCAAGCAGATAATCAAAGGCGCCGTGAAAAACGCTTTTTCTTCAGGTGAGGTGACCGTGACTTTTGAAGACCACGTGAACTATATCCGGCTTTTGATAGACGGGAACCCTGTTCTAACGGTTGATTATATCGAAAAAGCATCGGAAAACGCGGAGTTTTCGGTTTCAAACTACGAAAGCCGGATCGTATTCAGAGACAAAGACGCCAATGTCCTCGGAACGCAGGAGAGCTCGCAGATCCAGAGGGCAGGCTGCTTTCTTATAACTTTTGACGATTTTGACGGATATATAGACGATCTGAGCTTTGACCGCACTGAAATCGACCAAACCCTTCCCGACGCCGAACCGAGAAACATTGACTACTCGAACTGGGTCGCAACGGACGACCTCGGACGGGTTACTCCTCTTCACGACGAAACGGGAGGAGTAAAGGAAGACAGGTACGTCGGAATGTTTTATTTCATCCACTGCTTCGGAGCGGGCCTGCACATACAGGACCATACAAAGCTGTTTCTTGATCTCGGCATTGACGGCTTTAAAAAATATCTGTCCGAAAAAGGCGGCGAGGGATACTGGGCAGAGCCTTACTTCGGGTACTACAAAAACACGGACACCTGGATTTACAGAAAGCATGCATACATGCTTGAATCCCTTGGCGTGGACTTCATTTTCATAGATATAACGAACGGTGTTATTTTCGACAATGCGCAGATACTGCTTTTCGACACGTGGCTTAAAATCAGGCGCGAAGGCGGAAGCACTCCGGACATCTGCTTTATATGCGGCGACAATCCGGAGCTTGTGGAAAAAGACCTTACGCAAATGAGAAAAACAGGCGTTTTCACGGAGGAAAACCTTGAAAAATACGACGAGCTGTTCTTTAAGTGGAACGGCAAGCCTCTCCTGTTCGCCAATACGGAAGGCCTTTCAAGGTCAAATCAGGAGTTCATTAAAAACTACGAGGTGCGGGGCTGCTGGGCCTGGCAGAACAGAGACGGCTACTGGAACTGGATCGAGGAGCTTAACAAAGACGAGAAGGGCAATTTGTATATGTACAAAGGCCGCGATATCAACGGCGTATTTGAGTCGTACGCGGTAACCCTCGGGAACCATGCTTCCGTGAGCAAGGGCAGAAGTTTCGTTCTGGGAAAGCAGAACACAAACGGTCTTCAGAATTTTGAGTTTTACCTTGACACGACGCCAAAAGGACTGTGTTTTGCGTCACAGGCGGAGTTTGTTCTTAAAAACCCGCCAAGGTGCGTCATGATAACGGGCTGGAACGAGTGGATTGCCGGCAATATGAGAGGCTCGAATTTTATGGCAAATACGCCTGTCGACAACGTGCTCTACGTAGACGGCTTCAACCCCGAATTCAGCCGGGACGGCGAGCCCATGAAAATAAGGGACGGCGTCGGATTTGGCGACAACTACTACTATCAGATCGCAGATTTCATACGCCGCTACAAGGGTATGGGCGAGCTCAAAAAAGCCTCGGGCCAGGAAAATTTTGACGGCGACGGCGCCATGAACACCGGAAGCGCGTCGTTTGACACCGCCTGGGAGAACGTCGGGCCGGAGTATAGGGATAACATTGGCGATGTGGAATTCAGAAACACGGTCTCCTACGACGCGGCCTTCAGATTTTTGAACGGCACAGGCAGAAACGATCTTGAAAGCGCCAAGGTGAGCCGCGACGCAGACTACGTGTATTTCACTGTCAAAACCGTCAATGCCATCGAGACGGCCGACGACACCTCCTGGATGAACCTTTTCATCGACACGGATTTCAACCATGAGACGGGCTGGGAGGGCTACGACTACGTTATAAACAGGTCGCGCGACGGCAGGAGCGCGTCCGTGGAAAAACTTGAAAACGGCTCCTTTGAGGGAACCGCCAAGGGCACAGCAGAGATAGCCTTCTCCGGCAACAGATTTACCGTAAAAATAGCCAAATCCATACTTGGCCTCACCGAGAGCAAGGGCATAAATTTCGACTTCAAGTGGGCCGACAATTCGACTGAGACCGGCAACGTCATGTCGTTTATGGACCTTGGCGATACCGCGCCGAACGACCGCTTCAACTTCAGATTCGTGGGCGACTCGGTGAAGTACGAGGAAAAGATCAAAGAGACCGAAAAGCCCGCAGGTTCGAAGAAGGGCTGCGGCGGGTTTGCGGCAGGTGCGGGAGCTTTGGCATTGGCGGCAGCGATGGTTGCGGTGATGCCCGCACGGAAGAAAAAGAAGGACAAAAAGGCGGAGGCTTAAATGTTCAGAATTCTTGTTGTTGACGACGATAAAAACACGCGGAAGTACATCGGCGCCGTGCTTGAGGAGAACAACTATACGGTTTTCACGGCTCAGGACGGCGAAGAGGCGCTTGACATCATTGACAGGGAGTACGTTGACCTCATACTGCTCGACATAATGATGCCGCGGCTGAACGGCTACGACTTCACGAAGGAGCTGAGGGACGCCGGAATTGACGTGCCTGTGCTCATGGTGTCGGCAATGCAGCTCCCGGCGGACAGGCACAAGGGCTTTATTGTCGGTGCGGACGACTACATCACCAAGCCGATTGACGAGACCGAGATGCTTCTTAGGGTCAAGGCGCTTCTCAGGCGCGCGCAGAAGAACAGTGAGCGCGTGATTGAGATTGGCGATGTCAGGATCGACTACGATAAGATGACGGTCGAGAAGCAGGGCGAGGTGCAGGAGCTGCCTCAGAAGGAGTTTCTGATCCTCTACAAGCTGCTTTCGTACCCCGGCAAGATATTCACGAGGATACAGCTCATGGAGGAAATCTGGGGAAAGGAGAGCGAAACGGGCCTTGAATCCGTCACGGTTCACATAGGAAGGCTCAAAAAGCGCTTTGACAACTGGGAAGAGTTTAAAATCGAGTCGGTCCGCGGGATCGGCTACAGGGCGGTGAAAAAATCATGAGACAGCGCGCCAGCGTAAGAAAACACAGGTGGTCGCTTTTCCTCCTCTACACGGGAATCGCGCTCATCATACTCCTGCTGACGGCGGTGATCGTTGGCGTCACGATATTCTTCTTTGTCAGGGGCGGCGTCCTAAACTACGGAGAGGCGGACATCGACGCAAGATACCTGCTCCTCAGCATTGTCGTCGGCAGCTTTGTAATAGGCTCCATCCTTTCGGTCACCATAAGTAAAATCGCGCTGAGACCCGTCAACAGGATCATCAACGGTATCAACCGGCTGGCCCTTGGCGATTACTCCGCGAGACTATCGTTCGGAAAACCCATCGGCAACCACCCGACCTTCAGGGAACTCACCAAGAGCTTCAACAAGATGGCCGAGGAACTCGACAACACCCAAATGCTGCGCTCCGACTTTATCAACAGCTTCTCGCACGAGTTCAAGACGCCGATAGTCTCCATCGCGGGATTTGCCAAGATACTCCGCAGGGGCAACCTCTCCGACGAAAAGAAGGAGGAGTACCTGATTGCAATCGAAGAGGAATCGATGCGCCTTTCGCAGATGGCCACCAATATGCTCAACCTCACGAGGGTCGAAAATCAGGGCATTCTCACGGAAGTGAAGCGCGTTGACGTCACCGAGGAGATGCGCACCGCACTGCTCGTTCTTGAGCAAAAATGGGAGAAAAAGAACATCGAGCCCGTCATCCCGGCGGAGGAATACTACTGTGACGCCAATGAGGAACTCATAAAGCAGGTCTTCCTGAATCTTTTCGACAATGCGATCAAGTTTTCCCCGGAAAACGCCCAGGTCGAAGCCCGAATCGCCAATGAAAAATCCATGCTCCGCATCGAAATCCTCAACAGCGGCGACCCCATCCCCGAAGAGAACCGCGACAAGGTCTTCAACAAGTTCTACAGAGGCGACGACTCTCACTCCACTGAGGGCAACGGCGTAGGCCTCGCGGTCGTGAAGAAAATTGTCGAGCTCCACGGCGGAACGATAACTGCGGGCGAGGAGGACGGCCGTACGGTGTTTACGATGCTGATCCCCGTTAACGCGAGAAAGTAATAAGGCACGAAAGCCGTTTTAGAAGTTTTAGAACAGGAAAAACTTGTTTATGGAACATTTCATACGCAAGTTTGTGCTGAGACCGGATAATTAAATACCAGTTTTACGGGCCCGCGGCAGACTCAACTAAGCCGCGGGCCCTTCAGTTTCGTTTCAGTTTATTTTACTTTATTATCATTCCCTCTGTAGTCGTCAGAATGCGCGGGAAGGCATTGGCGGTGTCGGTCGTAAGACGCGGGTGCCCTTGCCGGAAAGCAAAACGCACGACAGAAAACATACGGAGGCATGTTAAATGAGAAAAGTTCAGGTTCTTACGGATTCTTGTTCCGACCTTACGCCGGAAATCATGGAGCGTTTCAATATTGACTACTGCAAAATGAGCACCGTGTACAACGGTCAGGCCACGCCCGCGGATCTTTCATGGACCGCCAAGGACGTTCACGCGTTCTACGACAGGATCAGGGCAGGCGAACGCATCACGACGACGCAGGTTCCTGTTGAGGAGTTCAACACGGTTTTTCGCAAATACCTTGATCAGGGGTGCGACATTGTGTACGTAGGCTGCTCGCTGAAGCAGTCGGGCTCCGTCAACACCGCACAGGTGCTTGCGAAGAAGCTTGCCGGTGAGTACCCTGACGCCAAGATTTACTGCGTCAACTCGTTGAGGGCCTGCATGGGAGAGGGTGCGCTTGCAGTTGAAGCCGCCAAGTTCGCCGCGACGGGCGCGGACGCAGACTCGGTTTACGAGTACGTTATGACAAAGAGGGCGACGCTCAACCAGTTCGTGGTCGTGCAGTCGCTTGAATACATGAGAAGGGCCGGAAGGGTTAAAGCTTCGGCGGCGTTTTTCGGGAATCTCCTTGGCGTCAAGCCGATACTCATCGCAGACGCGGAAGGCACACAAATTGCCTATAAAAAGGTAAAAGGCAGATTGGCGTCAATCAAGGAGTGCATCGCGATGATGAAAGAGGTCATTGTCGATCCGGAGAACCAGCCGTTCTATTTCTGCCACTCGGACTGCTCCGATGAGGAAGTCGCGACGGTCAAAAAGATGATTGAGGACGAAATCAGGCCCAAGGAAATCATCATGGGATATATCGGGCCTATCATCGGCGCTTCGGTCGGCCCAGACACGCTTGGATTTTTTGCGTTCGGCAAAGAGGTTACGATTAAAAACGAGGAAAAGTAAACGATGGCTGAAAGATGCATGGACAGCGCGCTGCTCGCGAGGCTTATCAAGGGCGGCGCAGACAATCTGAGTTTGCACGTTGACGAGGTCAACGACCTCAACGTTTTTCCCATACCCGACGGAGACACCGGCAACAACATGCTGCTCACCGTTCGCGGGGGCACGCTGGAGCCAAGGGAAAACGAGAGCATCGGCGATTTTTCGCGAAGGGCGGCCGACGGAATGCTCCTCTCTGCAAGAGGAAACTCCGGCGTGATACTTTCGCAGCTTTTTGACGGTATAGCGGACGGCCTTGGCAATCTGGACGAGGCTGATGCGACCGACACCGCCAAGGCCTTCAACGTAGGCGTCGAGCACGCCTACTCGGCCGTTGTGCAGCCTGTCGAGGGCACCATCCTCACGGTGGCGAGAGAGGCAAGTGAGCATGCGGCGGGAGATACGGACAGCCTTGACGTGTTCCTCGACAGCTTTCTCACCAAGGCGCGCGAGACGCTGAAGAAGACGCCTGAGCTGCTTGACGTGCTCAAAAAGGCGGGCGTCGTGGACTCGGGCGGCGCAGGCCTCATTTACATTATTGAGGGAATGGCGGCGGTCCTTGCCGGCAGGGAAATTTCTGGCGCAAGTGACATTGGCGGTTCCGGAAACAGCCAAGGGGAGCTTGACCTTGACCTTTTCGGCGAGGACAGCGAGCTTGAGTTTGGCTACTGTACGGAGCTCCTCCTCAGGCTTCAAAGAAGCAAAACAGACGTCGAAAACTTTGACGTCAACGAAATAAGAGATTTTCTCGGCACAATAGGCGACTCGATCGTCTGCTTCAGGAACGGTTCAATCGTGAAAATTCACGTGCACACGATGACCCCCTGGAAGGTGCTCGAGTTCTGCCAGCGGTACGGCGAATACCTCACCGTGAAAATCGAAAACATGACCCTCCAGCACAGCAACACACACCGCGACGGGGAAAAGGATTCTGAAACGGAAGCAGCTGAAGCGGATCAGGCTCCGAAGGAGCAGAAAGACTTCGGAATCGTGGCGGTGGCGTGCGGCAGCGGCATCAAACAGACGTTCCTCGACATGGGCACGGACGTCATCATTGACGGCGGGCAGAGCATGAACCCGTCGGCTGACGACTTCCTTGCCGCATTCGAAAAAGCAAATGCGAAAACCATCTTTGCGCTCCCCAACAACTCAAACGTGATCCTTGCCGCGAGGCAGGCCGCGAAGCTCTGCAAAACTTCGGACGTCAGAGTGATCGAGACGAAGTCCATTGGCGATTGCTACGCGGTGCTCACCATGTACAATACGGATTCGGGGGATGCGGACGAGATTGCGGGCGAGCTCACGGCGGCCATGGAAGGCGTGACGACTGCATACGTTTCAAAATGCGTGCGTGACACGGAACTTGACGGTTTTGAACTCCACGAGGGCGACTTCATAGGTTTTGAGGACAAAGAGATCAAATCTGCCGCCAAGGACAGGCTCGATGCCGCCAAGGCGCTCATCTCAAACGTAGACTTCAACGACCGCGAAATCTGCATCATCGTGCGCGGCGCCGACACTGCCGAAGACGAGGCCCTGCTCATTGAGAGTTTCACAAAAGAGACGCACAGGGGCACGGAGGTCTACCTGATCGACGGCGGCCAGGAAATCTACAGCTACATATTCATTATTGAATGATCGCATAAAGGACAAAAACTGATGAACATTGCAATCTGGTTTATAGCGGCAGTCGCCGCATGGCTTTTCGGAGGTATCAACATATCGATCGTCCTCTCAAAACTCGTATATCACGAGGATATACGCACAAAAGGCAGCGGAAACCCCGGCTTCACCAACTTCAAAAGAGTTTACGGCGGCTGGCTCGCATGGGTCGTCTTCTGCTTTGATTTCGTCAAGGGAGCTGTCCCGTGCCTGCTCTTCGGCCTCTGGTTTAACGCCCTGGGCTTCCCGTTTCAGCTCGGCGCGGCGTACACGGGCCTGTTTATCATGATCGGCCACTCGTTCCCCCCGTTTTACAAGTTCAAAGGCGGCAAGGGCTTTCTCGTTCTTCTGTCGGAGCTTTTCGTCCTTGACTGGAGAGCAGGGCTTATCGCTTTCGCTGTGCTCTGCATACTGCTTCTCACGGTCAAGTTCATGTCGGTATCGACAATGTCGGCGCTCGTTCTCGGCGCGGTCTCGCTCATTCCCCTTGGCTGCAATTACATTGCCGTCATACTTTACAGCGTCTGCGTCGTGTTCATGATCATCAGGCACAAGTCAAATATCGTGAGGCTCTTCAAAGGAACAGAGTCCAAATTCTACCTTTTCAGGAAAAAAAGCTGAGAAGAGGCGGTTTTTTTAGCGCAAGATTTGCATTTTGCGGAGGTTTTCGATGCAAAAAACATACAGGGCCGGTATCGACGTGGGTTCGACAACGGTCAAGCTTGTCGTCATTGACGATGACAATAAACTGATATTCGGAGAGTACAGGCGCCACCACGCGCGCACGCAGGAGACTCTTGCCGGACTGCTTGAGGAGGCGAATAATGCCCTTGGCGGTTTCCGGCTGAAGGCGCATATCACGGGTTCGGGTTCGCTCAGTCTTTCGAAGGCGCTCGGGATTCCTTTTACGCAGGAGGTCGTTGCCGTTGCCGAAGAGATTGGCCGCGACTATCCGAAAACAGACGTTGCGATTGAACTCGGCGGTGAAGACGCCAAGATCATCTACTTCAAAGGCGGGCTCGACGAGCGTATGAACGGTGTCTGCGCAGGCGGCACGGGGTCCTTCATCGACCAGATGGCCTCGCTCCTCAGAACCGACGCGGCGGGCCTCAACGAAGCCGCCAAGGAATACAGGCAGATTTACACCATTGCCGCGAGGTGCGGCGTATTTGCAAAGACCGACATCCAGCCGCTCATAAACGAAGGCGCCTCCAAGGCGGACCTTGCCGCGTCCGTGTTCCAGTCGGTTGTCACGCAGACCATATCCGGCCTCGCCTGCGGAAAGCCCATAAGAGGCAACGTGGCTTTCCTCGGCGGTCCGCTCCACTACCTTTCGGAGCTTAAGGCCGCGTTCGTGCGGACCCTCAAGCTGAAGGACGACGAGATCGTCGACCCCGAAAATTCGCACCTTTTTGCGGCCATGGGAGCGGCTTCAATGGAAAACGGAGCCGAATTTGACGCCCCGGAGCTCATTGAAAAGCTGCGCAGGGGCATTAAGCTTGACGTTGAAATCAAGCGCCTTGAGCCTCTTTTTGAGTCGCGCGAGGACTATGACAGCTTCCTTGAGCGCCACAGCGCCGCGACCGTTAAAAAGGGCGACCTGAAAAACTACAGCGGAAAGTGCTTCCTCGGAATCGACGCGGGCTCCACAACGACCAAGCTTGCCCTCATCGGCGAAAACGGGGAACTTCTCTACTCAACGTACGGCGGCAACCTCGGAAATCCGATCGAAGTCGCAAAAAAAGCCGTTGAGGAGATAGGCGCCGCAATGCCCGAAACCGCCAAGATCGCCCGCGCCTGCTCTACAGGCTACGGCGAGGCGCTCCTGAAAGCTGCGTTCAAACTTGACGACGGCGAGGTCGAGACAGTCGCGCACACGGTCGCGGCATCGTTCTTTGAGCCCGAAGTTGAGTGCGTTCTTGACATTGGCGGCCAGGACATGAAGTGCATAAAGATAAGGGACAACACCGTTGACACGGTCATTTTAAACGAGGCCTGCTCGTCCGGCTGCGGCTCATTCATCGAAAATTTCGCCACGTCGCTCGGTCTTACCGCCGAAGAGTTTGCAAAGGAAGCTCTTTTTGCGGAGGCTCCCATCGACCTCGGAACGCGCTGCACGGTGTTCATGAACTCCAACGTGAAACAGGCGCAGAAAGAGGGCGCCCCGGTGTCAGACATATCCGCGGGCCTTGCCTATTCGGTCATCAAAAATGCCTTGTTTAAGGTAATAAAGCTCAGCGACGCCAAAAGTCTCGGAAAACACATTGTCGTGCAGGGCGGCACATTCTACAACAAGGCCATACTGCGCGCTTTTGAAAAGATTGCCGGCACGGAGGCGGTGTGCCCTGACATTTCGGGAATCATGGGAGCTTTCGGCGCGGCTCTGATCGCAAGGGAAAGATACACCGGCGGGGAATCGTCAATGCTCTCAATTGACGAGATCAAAAACCTCTCCTACACCTCCAAGGCCGCCCGCTGCGGAGGCTGCGAGAACAACTGCATGCTCACCATAAACACTTTCGCGGGAGGCGGGAGATTTGTGAGCGGCAACCGCTGCGAGAAAAAAATATCGTCAGGAAACACGTCAAGAAAAGGCGAAAACCTTGTCGAGTTCAAAAGAAAACGCATCTTCGCCTACGAGCCTCTCAGCGAGGAGAACGCGCCAAGGGGAACCATCGGCATCCCGAGAGTCCTCAATATGTACGAAAACTACCCGTTCTGGGCAACGTTTTTCGCAAAGCTCGGCTTTCGAGCCGTGCTCTCGCCTTTCTCGTCAAGAAGCATCTACGAGCTCGGCCTCGAGTCGATTCCGTCCGAGTCCGAATGCTACCCCGCCAAGCTCGCTCACGGCCAGGTGGAGTGGCTCATAAAGCAGGGCATCAAAACAATCTTCCACCCGTGCGTCTACTACGAGTACAAGGAGACGCCGGACGCACAGAACCGCTACAACTGCCCGATCGTGGCATCCTACCCGGAGAACCTCAAAAACAACGTCGAGGCGGTCACGTCCGGAAAAGTCACCTACATGAGGCCGTTTATCGCGTTCACATCCGAAAAAACAGCCGCTTCGAGGCTCGTTATGTTCTGCAAAGAGAAATGGAACATAGGGGCTGCCGAAGTCAGAAAGGCGGTGCACGAGGCGTGGCTCGAACAGAGAAAAGCCAAGGACGACATCGCCGCGGAAGGCATGAGAATTCTCGCAAAAATGCGGGAAGAAAAGAGAAGAGGCATTGTGCTTGCCGGCAGGCCGTATCACATCGACCCGGAAATCAACCACGGTGTGCCGGAGATGATCGCGTCGTACGGCTTTGACGTGTTCACGGAGGACAGCCTTGACTATTCCGGAATAACGAGACAGCGGCCGCTCAGGGTCGTTGACCAGTGGGTGTACCACTCAAGGCTCTACAACGCGGCTGAGTTCGTGTGCGGCTGCAGTGACCTTGAACTCGTGCAGATGTTCTCGTTCGGCTGCGGTCTTGACGCGGTCACGACCGATCAGGTCCAGGAGATACTTGAAGGTTCCGGAAAGCTCTACACGGTACTCAAAATTGACGAGGTGGGAAATCTCGGAGCCGCAAGAATACGAATCCGCAGCCTTATCGCGGCGATCAACAAGCGAAGCGAGAAGAACGTAAAACCGACGCCGAAGCCCATTGGCTATAACCGTGTCGAATTCACAAAACCAATGAGAGAGCAGGGCTACACGATTCTCGCGCCTCAGCTCAGTCCGATACACTTTGCAGTGCTGGAGCCTGTTTTCAGAAAATACGGCTACAACGCGGTCATGCTGAAGACTGCAACGAGAAAATCCGTTGACCTCGGTCTGAAATACGTGAACAACGACGCCTGCTACCCATCAATTCTCATGACGGGACAGATGATGGAGGCGCTTCTCTCAGGCGAGTACAACACAAACAGGCTTGCGCTTCTCATGACCCAGACGGGCGGCTGCTGCAGGGCGAGCAATTACATTGGCTTCATCAGGCGCGCTCTAAGCAAGGCGGGCTTCTCAAACATTCCCGTAATTTCGCTCAACTTCAACGGTATGGAGAAGAGCGAAGGCTTCAAAATAACAATTCCGATGGTTGCGGACGGCATGCGTTCACTGGTCCTCGGCGACCTCATGATGCGCTGTGTGTACCGGGTGAGGCCTTACGAGATTGAAAAGGGTTCAGCCGATGCGCTTGTGGAGAAGTGGCAGAAGAACATTGGCGATTTCTTCATGGGAAAAGCCAAGGGCCTTACCTACAAGTCGATCTGCCGCGGTATCGTGCGCGATTTTGACAACCTCCCGATTGATGACTCCGTGAGAAAACCGAGGGTCGGAATCGTGGGTGAAATCCTCGTCAAGTACCTGCCTCTCGCCAATAACAATCTCGTGCGTCTCCTCGAAAAAGAGGGTGCCGAGGCCGTCGTGCCGGACATGATCGACTTCTTCGAGATGCTCATCCACGACAGGGAGTACCGCCACAAATACCTTGGCAAGGGCTACAGCAACAAGATTATCGCCAAGGTCGGCGTCGCGGCTCTTGACGGTATCCGAAAGCCTGCCGTCACAGCTCTCTTTGCAAGCAAGAGGTTCGGAACTCCCCTAAAAATAGCGAAAATTGCGGAATCGGTCAAACCGTTCCTTTCACTCGGCAACCAATACGGCGAGGGCTGGTTCCTGTGCGGCGAGATGGTCGAGATGCTTGACGAAGGCATCAACAACATTGTCTGCATTCAGCCATTCGCCTGCCTCCCCAACCACGTTATGGGCAAGGGCGTCATCAAGGCGCTCAAAGCCGCCTACCCGAATTCAAATATCGCCGCGGTGGATTATGACCCCGGCGCCAGCGAAGTCAACCAGCTGAACCGCATCAAACTCATGCTTTCGGCAGCCGCAAAGAAGCAAAAGAGCAGGGACTGCTGATATAACGGCGGAACCGAAACTTGCTCAATTTTAGAACAGAGCAAATAATTAACTATTTTCTAACGAGTGAGCCGGTCGGAGTGATTTGACTGGCTTTTTTGCTGTTCAGAATACGGTTTTTGTGATATACTATATCGAGTTATTATCCAGGCAATTGAACCAAAAGCGGAATTTAAGAAACTAAAAACAGTTTTGAAACTGTATAGTTGAACTCGTTTGCAAAAACAAACGAAAAGGTTTTGAGGTCACAAATTGAAACCTCAAAGATGGAGGAAAATATGGCAAATAAAGAGCAGGAAAGAAGTGCTTTGGTATTTCGTTGATAGATGATTCAGGCGTTTTGGAAGCTTTGTTGCATCGTTTGAAAACTGTGTGAAAAGAAAAATAAAGCAAAAGAGAATCCCGGCAGCGTGGAAAACCGCACGGATATGTGCTAAAATACATTGGCGTGTTCCTGATTTGTGAATATGGACAATGTGCATGGGAGGAAGATCATGGGAAGAAAAGACTTTGGCGCAAAGCCGCTGAGCTATCCGCAGCCTGTGTGGATAATTGCAACTTACGATGAAGACGGCAAGCCCGACGCGATGAATGCCGCATGGGGCGGTATAAGCGAGATGAACGAGATTTCCGTCTGCCTTTCGGCGGGCCACAAAACGTGCAAAAATTTCGAAAAAACAGGCGCTTTTACCGTTAGCATGGCGGATGCGGGACATATTGCCGGGTGCGACTACGTGGGTATCGTCAGCGGTAACAAAGAACCCGATAAGTTTCAGAAGGCAGGCTTTACAGCGACCAAAAGCCGCTTCGTGAACGCGCCTGTCATCAACGAGCTTGCGGTGTGCATGGAGTGCCGCGTGATTGAGTACAATAAAAAATCGTGCATTTTAAGGGGAGAAGTGGTCAACGTGAGCGTTGACGAAAGCGCTCTGACTGACGGCAAGGTTGACGTAAAGAAGGTCGCGCCCGTCTGCTTCGACCCGTTCAACAATACGTATAATATCATCGGCGAGCCGATAGCAAACGCATTTTCAATAGGGAAAAACTGCAAGTGAGGAGGATTACGATGGGCAGATGCAATTCAAAAAAAGCGGCCGGAAACCATCCGGAAATTCAGGGCAACTGGGAAGAACGCGGCGTAGTAGGACCGCGCATTGAGATCATTGGCGACCGCATTGTGATCCTTTGGCGGGGCGGACCGGTGCTCGACACAAACTTCACAACTGAGGAGGAAGCGGACGGCACACTGCTTTTCAAACTCGCCAAAAACGGTCTCCGCTACGTGAACTCGCCAAGCGACTACGCAAGCGTCGGAAAAATGACCTACAAGGACGACAGGATCACGATGGAGGAGCTTTTTCCAATCACAGGCAGCTCCGTGACTGTTTTTTCAAGGACGGAAAACAACCGCTACGGCAACTACGATATCTTGAGCGACATGTTTGACTGGCTGAAAGGCAGCTGGACCGACGAAAGCGGCTACAACAACATCCGTTTCGAAAAAGACACCGCGACCATTAACGGCGAGAAGATTAAAATTGTGGTGCTGAAGCCCCGCTGGGCCGGCAACAGTGAATTGGAGATCCGTGACGCCAATGCATCCCGCGGCCTCCCGGGCGGCCTTGCCTCTCTCAAAATCAAGGACGGCAGGCTTGTCGGCTGCATTCAGGTGTGCGACGCACCGTCAATATACCTGGTTTTCAGCAAAAAATAATCTGCTGAAGCTTAAATACTTATTGAAAAATAGCAAAAAAACAGGTCTCAGACGCCAAAATCATCAGAAAATTGTTGAAAAGACAGGCGTCTGAGACTATAATGTCTTGGATTGTGCGAAGAAAGGCGGCACATTGGCGTCTTAGCAAAGAATCGCACACATAACAAGTCTACAATTTCATAAAAATATGGAGGATTTTATCATGGCAGTAAAAGTTGCTATTAACGGTTTTGGACGTATCGGACGTCTCGCGTTCAGACAGATGTTTGGCGCGAAGGGATACCAGGTTGTAGCTATCAACGACCTCACAAGCCCCAAGATGCTTGCTCATCTTCTCAAGTATGACACAGCTCAGGGATCATACCTTGGCAAGATCGGTGAGAACCTTCACACCGTTGACTATACAGACGATTCAATCATCGTTGACGGAAAAGAAATCAAAATCTATGCTTGCAAAGACGCCAAGGATTGCCCCTGGAAAGCAAACAAGGTTGACGTAGTTCTCGAATGCACAGGTTTCTACACAAGCAAAGAGAAATCAATGGCTCACATCGCAGCAGGCGCAAAGAAAGTTGTTATCTCCGCTCCGGCAGGAAACGACCTTCCCACAATCGTTTACAGCGTAAACGAGAAGACCCTCACTTCTGATGACAAGATCATCTCCGCTGCATCCTGCACAACAAACTGCCTCGCACCGATGGCTAACACTCTCAACAAGACTTTCCCCATCGTTTCCGGTATCATGACAACCGTTCATGCTTACACAGGCGACCAGATGATCCTCGACGGTCCTCAGAGAAAGGGCGACCTCAGAAGATCCAGAGCAGGCGCTATGAACATCGTTCCTAACTCCACAGGCGCTGCAAAAGCAATCGGCCTCGTAATCCCTGAGCTCAACGGCAAGCTCATCGGCTCCGCTCAGAGAGTCCCCACCGCTACAGGTTCAACAACAATCCTCGTAGCAGTTGTTAAAGGCAAGGACGTCACCAAAGAAGCCATCAACGCTGCAATGAAAGCTGCCGCCAATGACTCCTTCGGCTACAACGAGGACGAGATCGTTTCCTCCGACGTTATCGGCATGAGATACGGCTCACTCTTCGATGCTACCCAGACAATGGTAACAAAGATCGACGACGACACCTACCAGGTACAGGTTGTTTCCTGGTACGACAACGAGAACTCCTACACCAGCCAGATGGTACGTACCATCAAATACTTCGCCGAACTTAAGTAATCGCTCATTTTTGGCTCTTTACGATTTTTGCCCAACGCAAAAACAACATACCAAAAAGACAATACGAACTGCGTTTTCGAACGTGGTTCGTATTTTTGATAATGAAAAATGATTACTGGGCAAAAATCTTTTTGAGAGCGGGCCTCTCGCGGTACCTTCGTACAGCTTCGGACCCGCGCTCAAAAAAATAGCTCAAAAATGAGCAATTACAATTCACAAGGAATTAAGAAGCTCTTTGCGCATTTTGCCTTAATATAAGACAATAGCGCAGACAATACAAACAACAAGAAAGTGCGGAACAAATTAGTTCCGCATTTTTGATTACTAAGGCAAAATGCTTTGCGCGAGGCGACCGCTCGAAGTACCTTCGTACATCATCGGGTCGCCGCACGCAAAAATAGCTCTTAAACCGCATCACTTGTCAGACACTCATTTTTGGCTCTTTGCGATTTTTGCCCAAAAGCAAAACCAACAGACCAAAAGACGATACGAACTGCGTTTTCGAACGTGGTTCGTATTTTTATAATGAATATGATCACTGGGCAAAAATCTTTTTGAGAGTGGGCCTCTCGCGGTACCTTCGTACAGCTTCGGGCCCGCGCTCAAAAAAATAGCTCAAAAATGAGCGATTACTGAATTGCGGATTATGGCTCTTTGCGCATTTTGCCTTGATACAAGACAATAGCGAAGACAATACAAACAACAAGAAAGTG
>Ga0310696_10001015_pt1 | contig 41269 bp, 25 predicted proteins | sample AusTroGonzalo_MG_4_FD_203885 | JGI IMG/M metagenome (GOLD analysis project Ga0310696, IMG submission 203885) | Bovine rumen microbial communities from tropical cattle in Woodstock, Queensland, Australia - Gonzalo_02 (v2) (version 2) | ecosystem: Host-associated > Mammals > Digestive system >... | reverse complement strand
TGAAGCAACCATCCGAGGCCGAATACTCCCTGGGTTCGGTAAGGACCGTGCCGGATGCGGCCTTCGTACCGGCCACCGGCTGGTCCACGATTCCGTTGTCAATCAGATCGACGCGCATCTCGTTAATCTTGTAATACGCGTTGAAAACGGTCTTGACCGGGGAAACCAGATTCAGGGTAATGACACCGAAAGGTTCGACATTCTTTCCGTTATCGGGTTTCACCAATTCCGGGGAAACGGGAACTTCAAGGGTCCTGGTATTGTCGTTGTACTCGATATAAACAATCCTCGTACCGAGAGGAACCGTAAGTTCCTGAGAGAAAGCGAAATCGCCATCATAGTCAACCGGATCGACCACCGGTTCCACATTCATCTTACCGCAGGCGACAAGCAACAGCGGTAGCATGAACAACATTATCGCAACGTTCTTCATATGGGTAAAAAATAATTGTTCGAATAAGCTTACTGCTGCTGGCCTGCGGGCGGGTTTTTCACCTTCACGAGATAGGACTCGTCATCGTAGTAGGCACTGGTAATCTGGCCGACCACGGTGCAAGGTTTGCCGGTGGTGACGACACAGCTCTTCTTGACGGCCTCCCAGATACGGGAAGCGTCGTCGTTCGCGCAGAAGCTATGAACTTCGACGGTGAGACCGTCATTGTACAGCGCCTTCAGTTCATCAATCTTGTCGGCGGGGATGCCAGCGATCGTGATGGTGATACCCTCGTCGTTGTGCTCCGTGGTAACGGAGAGGCCGTCGAAACCGGTCTCATTGAAGACCCGGACGTTCACGCCGTCCTTCTCGACGATATCGTCATACGCCAGCGGGATGTTCAGCACGACGGATTCGGCGTCCGTGCGGATGTGCACGGAAGTCTTGATCTCGGCCCAGTCGGCGTGCTCCTGCTGGTGGATGTCCACCACGACGTTGGGGGCGACCATGTGCGGTGTCGGCGCCGGGACCGGGTCCGCGACGACGGATCCGTTCACGTGCCAGCCGTTCTTCATGCCGACTTCCTTCACGACATACCACAGGACATGGGACTGCAAGTAATCGTCGCCAAGGGCAATCAGCGCGTTGACGTCGTTGAGCTTGTTGGTATTCGAAGTGACACTCCTGCCGGCGGCAATCTCAGCCTCAAGATCGTCCACCACGTCCTGCAGGATGGCGCTGACCATCGGGGCTTCCTTGATAGCGAGCTGGGTCTGGACACCCTTCGAATCAAAGACATAACGGAACAGGCCGATGTTGTTGCCCGTCTTCGTGTCTTTCTTTTCGTAGTCGAAGTCGCGGTCATTGTAGTGGCCATACGGGAAATCGGTATACACCTTACCGCGGTTGCGGCCGTCCTTGCCCGGCTTGCGGCCGTAATACTGCGCGGAAGGATGGTCCATGTAATCAGGAACGGTGCCGTCGGCACGGATGGAGAAACGGGCGGTCTCCCAGCCCTCGGGATCGACATACGGCCATTTGAGGCCGCTGCCAGCCTTGGTCTGCAGGTCACTGATCTGGTGGCCCTGGACGAAAACACGGGTAGCAGGCAGGTTGGTCTTGTCGCTACCGCCATAGTTCTCGGACGTGCACCCGATGAGGGCCACGCTCAGCAGAATAAAAAAGATCAGTTTTTTCATCGCTACTTATTTTTATTTCTTATATCTTTCTTCGTCAAACAGGCTCGGAACCTTGTCGAACATCTCCGGGAACTCGGTCACGAGCTGCTCGTAATCGCGGATGTAGTCCGCGCGCGGAACGACGTTCGTATCGAATTCCAGCTCGATGTGGTCTTCTCCGTCAAAATTGCCATAGCAATAGACGAAATGATCCACATAGCCCGTATTCTTGATGGTATTGTACGCCAGATGGATCGTGCCCATCCTGTGCGGCAGGATCACGATGGGCAGCTCGTTCTTGGGGATGATGCAGCCGCAGGTGGTCTGGATCTCCTGGATGAACAGCGGGTTGTTCGAGGTGTTCTCGATCTCGAAGAGGATCTTGAGCGCCTCGCCCTGCGGCACCGGGTTCAGGTGCAGGACCGGATCGGCGATCAGCACGCTCGCCGGCTTCAGCCGCTTGTTGCAGGACGCGAACACGAGGACCGTCACGGCCAGCATGGCGAGCATCCTGAGGGTATATGTCTGTATCTTGATCATATCTAAAAAGCTTCTATTTCATCAATGGCCATCGTGCGCTCGTCCAGGTCGCGGACCACGGTGAGCGTGAGCGTGCCCTTGCTGACCTCCGACACGTCGAATTCCGCCACGGCGCGCTGCAGGTTGCCGGGAATCGGCGTGGGGACGACGGTCCCGAGCCTGCGGTCGCCGGCCGTCAGCGACAGGCTGGCCGGGAACCCGATGTGGTAAATGACATTCCGGGTCATGTAGACCCGCAGGCGCAGCATGCCGTCCCGGTGCGGGATGGAGATGCGCAGCGACGGCTTCGCCGACGAGATCAGCTGGCCGCAGTGGTAGTTGGACGGCAGGCCCACCAGGCCGTCCGTCAGGATTCTGATATCGGTGTAGTCCTCGTCGAGCGCCGTCAGCGGCTCCAGCCGGACGCCCTTCAGCAGGTTTTTGCCGGACATCTCCTCAGCGTGCTTGAGCATGTAGCGGTACTCGCTGATGTAGCTCGCCGTGCTGCCGCCGCTCTCGCTATACGCGATAACCCCCTGTCGGGAAGACTCCTCCAGGGCTTTCAGCATGGGCTCGCACTCGAAGGTTTCGCCTCCGATGCGCTTCAGCTCCAGGCGGGTCAGCATCATTGCCCGGGTCATTTTCTGGATGTCCGCGTGCTCCCGGCCCTTGGTCTCGGGCAGCAGGCGGAGCAGCTCGTCGTGGAACTGGACGAACTCCTTGGCGGGCAGGTAGGTCTTCATGGCCACCGGAACGCCCTCGTAGAGCGGAAGCGCCTGGCCCCGCTCCGTCAGGAGATCCTCCTGCAGCGTGACGAAGTTGCTGATCGCGTCGCCCGTCACGGGATACATCTCGCGGCAGAGGGTCTTCACCAGCGGGCGCCAGCGGGTCTCGGGATCCTCCAGCAGAGCCGCCAGCACGCGCGTCTTCAGCTTGTACATCGTGCTGTACTCGTATCCGCTGCCATTCAGGAAAATGCCGTTGACGCCATGCTTCGCATACAGCTGCAGGCGGTAGCGTAAGGCGTCGAAGATCGGATACGGCGTGAAGTAGTCGTCGAAGTTGTTGATATAGTCCCAGACATAGAGACGGCTGGTGCGGCCGGACCACTGCGAAAGCAGCGCCGTGAACTCGTCCTCCGCCTTGGTGTGCACCGGGCTGAGCGGGAAGTCGATGGCGCTGACCAGCACGCCGGCGTTCTCCGGGAGCGGCTGGGCGGGCACTTTGCTCGTCGTCCGGTAATGGGAGGTGAAGAAAATGTGGTTCGGGAACTCCTTGCAGAGGCGCTCCAGCAGATGATGAACCGCGCCGGAACAATCATGTTCCGTGTTCCCGTTGGCCAGGCAGCGCTCGCAGTTGCACACGATCGAATTGTCGTTGGGCAGGATGGCGAAGCGCATCGTATGCTCGTGTCCGTAGTTGGACCGGATGTAGTCTTTGATGTAGCCGAAAAGAGCGTCGGACGAGAAACAGAACTGTTCCTTGTTGACCGAGATGCCATTCTTCGCATAGACGCTCGGGGACGGTTTGTCCGGCAGGACGGTGGAAAGATTGTGGCCCCAGATGCCCCAGTCCCGATCGATACTGTTCAGGTACTTCGGTGCTTCCTCCTCCTCCGTGAGCTCGGGCAGATGGATCTCCCGATACTCGAAGGGGGACGTGCCGGAGTATGGCTGCACTTGTGTACAGCTTCCCAGCAACATCGAGCAGATCAGTATGCTAATCAAGGTTAGAACATCGCTGCGATTCATTTTAGAATGCTATTTGCACCCGGACTGCCAGGGCATAAACATTCTTATATGAATCAAGAATTGTGCCGTCCTTTGCTTTGACGGGGTTAAAACACGTATTCCAGCTGCCTGTCAGTCCCACGGCATACTGGTTGGAGATCAGAAGACGGGCGTCGAAACCAACCATCGAATTCGCATGCGAAAAGTTCTGGATGGCCGTCTGCTCGAAGAAGGTCAGTTCCGGGAAGGAACCGAATCCCGCGAGAAGCGAGATACTCGAATAATCGTCTTCCTTGAAGAAAAAGCTTCCCTTCAGGCCGACGTTGGCATAAATACCGCCCCTCATGAGAATCACGTCGGTGCTGAGACGGGCGCTGAAGCGGTCCCAGACCATCTCGGCCGACGGGGTGGCGAGAAATATGCTGAAATTTTCCTTGATAGCCTGGCCGGCGTTCTCTCCGCCCAGGTACAGATAGGTCGGCGGCGTGAGGCGGTAGCCCAGGCGGAAACCGGCCGTGAGGCCGAATCCCCAGGTGTAGGTGCCGGACACATTCACGCCGACCTTGTTGAAATAACGGCTGGACCAGGAAATGTTGGCGGAACCGGCAATGCCCTGGCCGAACTCGTGGTCCCACTGGGCCATCAGCTCGATACCGGCGCCGCCGGCCTCCTGGTCGGTGCCGGCGCGGTAGCCGTCGATGCCCTTGTAGTTGATCTGGCCGCTGTAGGTATTCTCCTTCTCGCTCCGCGAATAGCTGACGGAAGCGATGGAATAGAGGTGGCCGATGGTGGACAGTTCATCGCTGCGCGAATCGAAGAACGCGTGGGTGTAGGAAGCCTCGACGCGGTTCTGGAAGCTCTTGAAGCGGAGGTAGCGCATGTGCTGCATGAACTCGTCCTGCTCGGCGTTGCTCGGGTTGTAGTAACGGTGCTGGAGGTCGTAGGCCAGCGCGTACTGCTTCTGCTTCTCCGCCACCAGACCCTTGGTGTAGTACAGGTCCTTGTTGTTGGGATCGTACTGGATCGCGCGGTCGATCACTTCCCTCGCCTTCTCGGGCTGCTGCTTCAGCAGCGCGGTGGCGTATTCGTCGCTGATGCCGGTGTAGGCGGAAGCGATGTCCGGGTTCACGTACTCGCCCCGCGTCGCCTCGGGACGCAGCAGCGCCAGCGCCTCGTCGGAGCGGCCCTGCTCATGCAGCGCAATCGCCTGCTTCACAATGAAGTACGGATCTCCGGGACGCTCGGCGTAGCCCGCTTCCGCATACTTGTGGAAATCCTCCTTGCGGTCCAGTGTCTGGCTCGCGCTGATCAGCGTGCGCAGGGCGGGTTCGCTGTCGGGGATGGTGGCCAGCAGCGACTCGGCCTCGCGGTACGCCTCCTCGTAGTTCTCCGATTCCATCAGGTCCTTCAGGCGGAGGGCAGCCTGCTCCTCGTAGGCCGAGGAGAAGCGCAGCCAGTTCTCCGGGCTGCGGCGCGACGCGGACTCGAGCAGCTCGCGCGCCTCATACAGGCGGTTCAGGTGGCAGAGGGTCGTGATCTGGCGGGACACGGTGGCCGGCCAGTACTCGGACGTCTCGGGCAGCAGGTCGAGCACGCGGCTCAGGTGCATCCGGGCGTCCTCCCACTGCTCGCCGGTGAAGTCACGGTCGACGAGGTGGAGCATCATCTCCGTATAGGAATCGACCAGGTCCGCGTCCGTCGGAGCGGTCTCGTACAGTTCGTTCAGCAGGCGGATCTCCGCCCGTTCGTCGCCGGCCGCCTTCTCCACGGAGTAGAGCTTCATCAGCAGCGCCGGCGTGCGGCCGTCCAGCTTCATCGCCTCGGCGAGGTAGGTGCGGGCGTCTTCGTGATAGCCCCGCGTGATGGCCGTGTTGATCAGGTAGTTGAGCGCGTCGCGGTCCCGGGTCACGAGCCACAGGCGGCCGTTGGCCTCGTAGGGATCGCGCAGACGCGCGTCATGCGCCATCTCCCGCAGGAGGTTGCGGTAGGCGCGGTCGCTGTTCCGCTTGCTGCGGACAAAATTGTACGCCTGCGAGTAGCGGCCCAGGTCCATCATCAGGCCGGCGGCCTTGTTGATGAGCTCCTGGTCATTCGGGAATTCCTCGAGGCCGCGGTTGGCGGCACCCAGCGCCCGGTCGTACTCGCCCATCTTCACGTAGGTCGAGATGAGCTCGAAATAGTAGTCGCGCACCTTGGGATCCATGTCGATCCAGCGTTCCAGGTTGTTGGACGCCTCGGTCAGCGAGCTGTTCCGCAGGATGTTGTCGCGGGTCTCGATGTCGCGGCGGCGAACGTCGGCCACGACCAGCGTGTCGTTCGGGAAGATGTGGAGCAGGCGCTCCAGCGCCGCATCGGCCTCCACGTCGTTGTTCAACTTGCGGTAGAAGGCGATCTTGCGGCGCCACAGGTCGCGGTCGTAGGGCTGGATCTCCAGCAGCTCGTTGATGTAGCAGATGGCGCTGGAATAGTGCTGCAGGTTGTCTTCCACGTCCACCAGGAGGCGCTTGGCCTTGACCTGGTCGTCATTGCCCTGGATGGAGCGGACCAGGTTGTAGCGCGCCTCGTTCATGTCGCCGATCACAAAGTAGTAATAGCCGTTGAGGTAGCGCAGGTCCGAATCGTCGGGAATGATTTCAAGGCCCTCGTCGATCTCACGTTTGGCCGAGTTCCATGCGTTCGAGCTCACGTAGGCCTCGGCCCGGCGTACATAGCCGGCGACGGACGGTTTCAAGCCCTGGGCGCGGACTTCTCCTGCCAGGGAAAGAATTATATAGATACAGGTTAGGATTCTTGCGACTTTCATTATTCTGCCTTGTTGAAGCCCTGACGCTTAATAGGAGTCCAAACGGCCCGGGTGTTACGGATGAAACGGAGGTAACCGATGTTCGAGCAGAAGGTCTGGAACGGATGATAGACAAACGGCTCCAGCAGCGAGGCCACCATCAGCTTGAGGTAATTCATACGCTTGCTCTTCCAGTTGACCGCCTTCAGCCGATAGTCGTTGTAGATGACGGCGGAGGCGATGAAGAGGCAGAACAGGTAGATCATGCCGAACACCACGATAGCCGAACGCCAGTTCACACCGCCGGTCGGGGTCAGCCACAGCATGAACATGAAACCCATCATTTCGAGGATCGGAGCCAGGAACTCGAAGATGAAGATGTACGGCATGGTGAGGGCGCCGATCGGTCCGTAGTGGGGATTGAAGAACAGCTTGCGGTGGTTGGAGACGATCTCGAACAGACCACGGGCCCAACGCGTGCGCTGGCGGAACAGCTGCTTCAGCGTACCCGGACCTTCCGTCCAGCAGCAGGCGTCCGGCACCATGGCGAGGTTGAACTCGAGGTCGTGGTTCTTCATGTAGGTCACCATACGGAGCAGCATATCCACGTCTTCAGCGAAGCTGGAAGGGTCGTAGCCACCGGACTTCACAGCGATGTCGGTGTCGAACAGACCGAAACCACCGGAGATGTTCGGCAGGGCGTTGATGCTCGACCAACCCAGCTTACTGATCAGGAAGGAGCGCATGTACTCCAGCTGCTGGAACATCGGCAACGGCCTGTTGGACACGGCGGCCGTGACCAGGCGGCCGTTCTCCACGGTACAGCCGTTACTCATCAACATGGTGGCGCCCACGCCGATCATCGGCGCCGGGCTGTTCACCACGTGCCACATCATGCGGTACAGAGCCATAGGCTCGATGATACAGTCCACGTCGGTACAGACGAAGTACTTGTTGCTGCAGACGTTGATACCGGCGTTGGAACCGTCGGCCTTGGTACCACCGTGCACCTTGTCCACAACCACCAGCTTGCTGTAGCGCTCGTCCACCGACTTCATCACGCGCTTGATCGGCTTGCACTGCACGCGCATGGCGATATCATAGGGGACCTCGATCAGCTTGTACTCCTCGATGAGGATGTCCAGCGTGCGGTCGGTACTCTCATCGTTCACGATGACGACCTCGTAGTCCGGATAATCCAGCTGGAGCAGCGAGTTGACGCAGTCCACGATAACGACCTCCTCGTTGAAGGCCGGGGCGATCACGGAAACGGCGGGCGTCAGCGGAGAACCGCGCAGGAGGAACTTGATCGTATTGTCGTCCGGTACGTTGATTTCAAACTTCTGCTGGGCCCGCTTGCTCATGATCACCATGATGACATAGGTGACGATCAGCGCCAGGGTGTAGCTGAAGATCAGGTAGCAGAAGATGTAATAAAGTGTCAACCACATATATCGATTCTCTTTTTTATCCGTTCAACATCGTTTCCACAGAAGGGTGATAGGCCTGTTCCCGGTCGAGCCGGACCTTGGCAAGCGTAATGGGATTGTGGAAGAACTCGAAGTACTTCTTGTCCGCTTCCGTGGATTCGAGCTCCAGCTTGTCGAAGGCCGTGCGGCCGGCTTCGCCGTAGTTGTAGAGGCAGCGGAGCGCCTCGTAGCGCACGTGCGGGTTATTGGAATGGCGGAAGCCGTCCAGGAGGGCCTCGATGCCGTGTCCCGTCTCGAAACGGGTCAGGGCGTGCATGATGGCCACCTTCGTGTCATCCGGCTGCGTCAGCAGCGAGTCGATCATCAGCTGCTCGCCATCCACATAGTGCAGATAGCCCCAGGTGCGGGAGATTTCCTCGATGAGCTTCTTCTTGTGGCCCTGGTTGAAGAGGTCCTTCAGCTGGTCGCAGTATTCCACCTGGTTGAAGCGGCGCATCAGGCGGACGAACAGGCACTGCGTGAACTCACGGTTGTGCATGTGCGCCCAGCGCGCCAGGTTCGGGAGCTTCAGCCCCGCCTTGCGGCGGCGGTTCAGCGAATAGGCCAGTTCGATCTCGTCCTTGATGCAGGAATTCTTGTCGAAGAAATCCGTCTCGAAGTAATCCAGCGAGCTGTCGGAACTGGACACGATCACCGTGTACATGGCCAGACGCTGCAGGCGCAGGTATTTGGAATTCAGGAGCTTGTTGATGATCCACGGGGAGATCGACAGACCGAAGGCGCGGATCATGTTCAGGGCGTGCACCTTGTTCTTCTTGGAACCCAGACTGACCTCTTTCTCCAGGTACTCGGGGATGTCGAAGATGACGAGCATCGTGTGGATATTGTTCATCTTCACGTTCTCCGCCTTCTCGTTGATGTAGTAATTGTAGAAGACATCGGCGAACACCTGCTTCTCCTTCGATTTCTTCAGGGGCTCGGAGGTGACGGTCAGGTCGAGTCCGAACAGCTGGCAGATCTCCACCCCGCTCATCTCCTCGGGCGCCTCGCCCGAAAGGATGTACTTCATCGCGTCGCCGTACGTCTCCACGATGTGCTCGCGCAGCAGCCGCAGGCTCTTGCGGTTGCGGGACATGAACAGCATCTTGACGAAGAGGGCGAACATCACGAAGCCGCACAGCACCGAGATCACGGCGGCCACCTTCACTTCAACAGGATACTTCTCCAGTTTGCTGGCTACGAACGATACGATGTACCGGATGTACGACGCAACGTAGTAAAAGTAGTACCGTATGTAGGCAATGGTATCCATCTGCAATCTCTCTATTTTCTGTTAATCCCCCGGATTGGCTGTTTACGGCTGAGTCGCTGTACTCTCAGGACAGATAAGACAATCGCGACGACCCAGATAATGACCAGGGCCACCGCGACGATATAGATAAGAGTACTCTCTGTGTTCATCAACAAAAAACACTACGAACTAACCGGGTGCAAAGGTAAGGCGAATCCCCTATACGCGTGTCACGGATGCATCCATAGCTTGTCTTGTTTCAGTTCAAACACTGTTTCAAATGAGTTTACCGTTGTCATGTTTCCGTCTACTTTTTTTCAAAATTGACGAAAATTTGTAATTTTGCAGTCTTGATGGAATACAATGACTACTATTACTTTGGGTTGATAGCGACCGTCTTCGTGACCGCCTGTCTGACGGTCGCGGCGATCCGTTGGTTCCATATGTGCCGCCCGTCCGACACCAACGCCCGATACTACTATCCCGGCCGCCCCTACTTCGTCAGCGCCTTCGCGAGCGCGCTCGTGCTGCTCCCCTATGTATTCCATCCCGAGAGCGAGGACGCCTGGTTCATGATCCGGGTCTTCTTCCTGCCCATCATGCCCCTGCACCTCACCACCCTGCTCCTCACCTATTTCGCGGAGATCATGGAGTGGAAGCGCTGGCGGGCCCCCATGCTCGCCATCGGCACGCCCATCGCGCTGGTCATGGTGGCCGCGCTGGTCATGGCCATCCTGCCCGGGGAGCAGATCTCCGGGATCGATCCGGTCCTGGCGCACTGCCTGCTGTATATCCCCGGCATCGTCAGCACGGTCGTCTGCCTTGCCACCCTGGTGGTCATCCGCGCGTGGGCGCACCGCTTCAACGAGGACGACTACTCCAACGCAAACGATTTCCCCGTGGTCATCTCCCGGCGCTGGTCGCTGCTCACCTTCATCAACCTGATCCTCTGCTGGACGGCCGTCGTGCTGAACAACCGGGGCATCATGGCCGCAAACATGCTGCTGTTCTCCGTCGCCACGGTCGTGATCGTCATCTCCGCCCTTAACCCGCACCGCAACGGCCCGATGGAAGAGGAAGCGGAGACGCCCGAAGTCGCTGAAGAGGAAGAGACCGCGCCCAGGCGCGGCATATCCAAGAAGACGAGCAAGGAGATCCTGTCCTCCATCCACATCGTCGTGGTGGAGCAGCAGGCCTATCTGGAATCGCACCTGACCATCCAGGACGTGGCCGACCGCTGCGGCTACAGCCGTTCCTACATCGCAGGCATCATCAAATCCGAGTACGGCGGCTTCTTCGACTACATCAACGGACTGCGTCTGCAGAACATGGAAATCTACCTGAACGAGCATCCCGAAGCTACCGTCCAGGAGGCCGCGGAAGCCTCTGGCTTCACCTCCCGCCAGGCCTACTACACGGTCAAGGCAAGGCTCGAAAAGCAAAAATAATGCACTTTTTTGGCTCACCTATTAATATTTTTGCTTATATTTGCTCTAGCTAAACACCACAGATAGCACTTAGAATAACCTTGAATTAACTGATTAATCAGCATCAAGATGATAAAAAATCTGTTACGAGTAACAGGTATCTTTTTGGTACTCACCACCTTACTTGGTGGCTTGAGCGCATATGCGCAGAACAAGCCCATCAGCGGCCACGTGGTCGATTCCCAGGGCAATCCGGTCATCGACGCCTACGTCACCGTGGTCGGAAACATCCGCGTCAGTACCATCACCAGCCTGGACGGTTCCTATGCCCTCATCGTTCCTGTCGGAGCGCGCGTCAGCGTCGAATGTATCGGTTACCAGACCTACACCTTCACGGTCGGCGACCGCACCGTCTACGACATCGTCCTCGAGGATGATCTCGAAATGCTCGAAGCGACGGTCGTTATCGGTTACGGCTCCCAGCGCAAATCCGACCTGACCGGTTCCGTGGTCAACCTGCAGCTCGAAGACCTGCGCAACCTCTCCACCACGGACGCCGCCGGCGCCCTGCAGGGCAAGGCCCCGGGCGTCCACGTCATCACCAACGGTTCCCCGGGTTCCGGCGCGGACATCCGTATTCGCGGTTACTCCTCCAACGGCGGCGACATCGCGCCGCTCTACATCGTCGACGGTCTGCAGGTCAACAGCATCCAGTATCTCGACCCGAGCATGATCATGTCCATCGACATCCTGAAGGACGCCGCCTCCGCAGCCATCTACGGTGCGCAGGCGGGCAACGGCGTCGTGCTCATCACCACCAAGACCGGCGTCGACGGCCGTCCCGTCGTCACCTATAAAGGAAAGGCGACCATGCAGAGCTTCGCCCGCCGCCCGCAGATGGGCCGCGAGGATCTGCTCACCTACCTCGGCTACGAGTACGGCGACGCCTGGGTCGGCAAGATGCTTGCCGACTACGACTACGACCACCCGAGCTACCCGAACGGCGTCATCGACCAGGACTGGATCAGCGCCTACATCGAGCCCTCCTGGACCCAGCAGCACTCCCTCACCCTGTCCGGCGGCAACCACTCCGGCCACTACTACGCCTCCATCAACTACCTGAATGAGAACGGCGTCGTGAAGGGCGACAAGGACGTGTACAAGCGCATCACCGCCCAGATCAACGCCGACTACCAGATTTTCCGCTGGCTGAAGATCGGAAGCACCGCCTCCCTCGAGCGCTGGGACACCAAGAGCGTCTCGCAGCGCGGCTATTCCTCCTCCTTCGAGCTCATGCTCCTGATGGACCCGCTGACCCCGGTCTACTGGACCTCCGTCTCGGAAATGTCCTCCGCGGTGCGCCAGATGTACGACCGCGTCATGGCCGGCGACAAGACCATTCCCCAGTACCGCTTCCTGGGCGACAACAACGGCTGGTTCGCCAACACCAAATACTCCGACACGGAAGGCAGCCCACTCGCCCGGCGCGACGCCACCGACGCGACCAGCAGCGGCTTCAACATCAACGGCACCCTCTTCGCCAACGTCGACCTGTTCCGCAGCCTGACCTTCACCACCCGCTTCGGCTACCGCATCAGCCAGAGCATGACCCATAGCTACACGGCGCCCTTCTACATCGGCCGCGGCAGCCAGGACACCTACAATCTCTCCGCCACGTCCAACCAGGGGTTCTACTTCCAGTGGGAGAACTTCATCAACTACGAGCTCAAGCGCGACAAGCACGACCTCACCCTGATGGCGGGTATGTCCTACCGCCAGGACAACGCGGACAACATGACCGGCGGTTCCACCGGCCTGGACATCCTCCCCTCCTACGAATCGCAATTCCAATACCTTTCCTATATCAAGGGCGACGCCAGCAAGAGCCTCACCAACCTGCCCACCCGCTCGGCTTCGCTCGCCTACTTCGGCCGACTGATCTACAGCTACGACAACCGCTACAGCATCCAGGCCAACTTCCGCGCCGACGCGTTCGACTCGTCCAAGCTCTCCCCGGACAAGCGCTGGGGCTACTTCCCCTCCGTCTCCGCGGGCTGGACGATCAGCAACGAGCCCTTCTTCAGGGACCACGTCAACACCCACACGTTCAATCTCCTGAAGCTCCGCGGTTCCTGGGGCCGCAACGGTAACATCAGCGTCCTGAGCGGCTACCGCTACGCGAACTACATCGCCGTCGGCAACAACTGGTACCAGTTCGACCCGGAGAACGCGGGATCCGTCTTCTCCTCCGCGCCGGACTACAGCAACGGCCTGCCCAACCCGAACCTGACCTGGGAGACGTCCGAGCAGTTCGACGCCGGTTTTGACGCCGGTCTCTTCGACAACCGCCTGAACGTCACCGTCGACTACTTCAACAAGCAGACGAAAGACCTGCTGTTCAACGTGTCCGTCCCGATTGAGCGGGGCGCCAGCTCCTCCACCGTCAACGGCGGCCGGGTGCTGAACAGCGGCTTCGAATTCGACGTCCAGTGGAAGAACAGCCACCGCGACTTCACCTACTTCGTCAAGGCCAACTTCTCCACCCTGCACAACGAGGTTCTGGAGCTCGCTGCCAACGCGGCCCGCATCACGGCGTCCGACGCCAGTTCCACCAACTACAAGCTCCAGACGGCTTTCGAGCCCGGCTACCCGGTGTGGTACCTGCTCGGCTACGTCTATGAGGGCCTCGATTCCGAGGGCGACCCCATCTACACGGACTTCAACGGGGACGGCACGATCAGCAGCGACGACATGCGCTTCATCGGCCAGGGCACGCCGAAGTTCACCTACGGCCTCACGCTCAACATGGCCTGGAAGGGCTTCGACTTCACCCTCTACGGCGCCGGCATCGGCGGCAACTCCATCGTCCCGGTCCTGCACCGCACCGGCTTCAAGAACGGCCTGAAGGTCTACCTGGACCAGGCCAACACCGATGCGAATCCCGACGGTCCCCTGCCGAACCCCGGCAAGATCGTGGCGCCGGACAACGCGTTCTGGTCCTCCTCCGGCAACGTTTTCCGGGGAGATTACTTCCGGATCAAGCAGATGCAGCTGGGCTACTCGCTGCCCGATTCCTTCCTGCGGAGAACCCCGCTCACGGAAGTGCGACTCTACGTCTCGCTGGACGACTTCTTCACCTTCACCAGCTATCCGGGCCTCGATCCGGAAACTGCCTCTACAAACAATACGACGGGTACCGGCCTCGACTGGGGTTCCTACCCGACGATGCGGAAAACGATCATTGGACTCAACCTGACCTTCTAAACGACGCGAACGATGAAAAAGATATTGATTTCCATCCTGATCGGACTCTCCTTCACCGCCGTATCCTGTACTTCCTGGCTCGACATCCCCAAGAAGGGCGTCATCCCGGAGGACGAATTCTATAGCAGCGACGCGCAGGCCGAAGCCCTGCTGGCCAACATGTACGTGAGCCTGCAAGGCGCGAACGGCGTGGCCGGCAGCTCCGGCATATACAATCCGCAGCTGATGATCCTCAACTATTCCGCCGACGACGTCCTGGCCGCGGGCGGCAACCCCGAGGACCACGGCGAGTTCCGCGTCTTCGACGAGTTCCGCTACGACAACGCCAACTCCGCACTGCTGAACCTGTACAACGGCTACGCGACCGGCATCTACGCCGCCAACCTGATCATCTCCCACTTCACGACCGAGAACGTGAACGGCGAGGAGCCGTACTTCACCAGCGACTACACCGACCAGTGCGTCGCGGAAGCGCGCGTCATGCGCGCCTATCTGCACATGATGATGGCGCTGTCCTGGTACGCCCCGAACATCGTGGACCGCGTGCTCGAAGTGGACGAATATCCCGTCCAGGCCACGGACCAGTCCCAGGTCCTCTCCTGGGTCATCTCCGAATGCGACAAGGCCATCAAGTCCGGCAACCTGCCCGAGCGCAAGGGGCCGAATGACAAGCTCGCGACCGCCCGGGCCAGCGTGGGCTTCGCCCAGTTCGTGGCCGGCAAGGCCGCCGTGTTCAACAACGACATGGAGAAGGCGCGCAAGTATCTCGGCGCCCTCATCGAGTCCGGGAACTACGAGCTGACGCCCTCCGAGGAATACTGGACCAACTTCCACGTGGCCGGCGACGGCAACTCCGAGAAGATCTTCGAGCCGAACTTCATCGAGGACGCCAACTTCACCTACAGCAGCTTCGCGCTCGGCCAGCCCGTCTGGCGCGGCCGCTGGATGGTGGCCAACGTGCTCTGCTGGCGCCTCGACAACCTGGCCTCCACGCCGACGGTGTGCGAGAAGCTCCCCGGCTCCGGCGGCGGCTGGAACGGCGGCGCCATCCAGGAGGACTTCGCCAAGAAGTTCCTGGAGCACGACGGCGATTCGCCCCGCCGCCGCGCCTGCTTCCTGACCGAGGAAGAATGGCTCTACGAGATGGACTGGAGCGGTTCCCAGTTCAACGACGCCCTCCTAATCCAGAAGCAGCGCGACCCGAACCGCGGCATCTCCTCGCAGTCCGGCGTATATAGCCACGGCCCCTACTTCGAGTGGAAATTCATGGTCTACCACAACCCGCCGAAGATCCTGACCGGCGGCAAGTCCTACCCGGCCGACAATATCGCCAGCATGGGTGCCAACTCCAACCAGACCAACTTCAACCTGGCCCGGTATGCCGAAGCGCTCCTGCTCTACGCCGAAGCCTGCATCGGCTCCTCCGACGCCGCCAAGGGCCTCAAGGCGCTTCGCGAAGTCCAGACTCGCTCCGGTTCCGGCAAGCTCAGCAACAAGCTCACCATCGAGGCCGTCATGGAAGAGAAGCAGTACGAAATGTGGTTCGAGTGCTGCCGTTTCCACGACCTCGTCCACTGGGCCAGCAGAGGTTTCGTGGACCTGAACAAGGTCTTCAACTCCTCCGGTATCCACGAACATGTCCCGACGGTCAGCGACGCCTTCTTCCTGTTGGATGAAAGCGGCGCGCCCGCCTATCCCAAATACTATCAGAAAGAACATCACCTGGTCACGACTTATTCCCGGGCTGTATTCGACGCGTTCACCATCGGACGCAACGAATACTTCCCCTTCCCGCGCGACGTCAAGGCGGCCAATCCGTACCTGGAGGACGTCCTGGGATGGTCCGATTACGGCGACTAAATTTGCTTTTCCGGATCAAAAGGAGTACATTCGCAGTTACCTAATTTTGTAAAACCATGAAAGCGAGAGGGAAATTCCCGGTCAGACACGTGCTGACGATATTGATCCTGGCAGCCTGGAGCCTGTCTTCCAGCGCCCAGAATATCGTGTCTTTCCGAAACAATATCCTGTGGGACGCCACCGGCACGCCCAACCTCGGAGTTGAATATACGATATCCAACCACTTCACCCTGGGCTTCAATGCCGCGTTCAAGCCGTGGCCGCGCTTCCTGGCATGGGACAACGACGCCTCCAAGGACGCGCGCTGGCGCCACCTGACCCTCGCTCCCGAACTCCGCTACTATCCCCTCCAGGCCTCCCGGCCCGGTGTCTTCTTCGGAGCGAACTTCATCTACTCCCACTTCAACCTGGGCCAGTTCGACGTTCCGCTCGGCCCGTACGCCGACCTGCAGGTGCACCGCATCCAGGGCGACATCTACGGCGGCACCCTCTTCCTCGGCTACGGCTGGGGACTCGGACAGCATTTCCGGCTGGAAGTGGCGGCCGGTGCCGGCGCCGGCTACCGCGACGCCACCGCATATGAGTGCGCGCACTGCGGCGCCGAGATCGGCCCCTCGAACGGCCTCACCTTCATCCCGAAACTGGGCGTCAACATCGTCTGGAACATCGAGAGTCGCCGCAAGATCCGCAAGGAGATCATCAATACCATCAACGATATCACGGCGATCACCGACGCGCAGATCCTCATCCCCGAGGTTTCGGTCGCCCTCGACACCACCGCCAGCGTGCGCCGGACCGAGGAGACCGTCGCCGAGACGCAACCCGTCGTCGAGACGGAGCCGGAGCCCGTGCCGGAACCGGAACCCGCGCCCGTGCGCTCCGACCTCCATCCGCTCCTGCGCAACATCGCCGACTACGTCCCCTATTCCTCCAACCTGATCCTCCGCCGCGACAACGCCTGTGTGCCCGTGTCCTTCCAGTTCGCCAAGGCCGACCTGCTGCGCAGCGTCTTCTTCCGCGGCGAGGAGCATGACAACGGCGAAGGCCTCGACACCATCGTGAACGTGGTCAATGAAACCCTCGCGGATCCGGACATCGATCCGGTCAAGATCCAGATTGTCGGCTTCGCCTCCGTCGACGGCAACCAGTGGGTCAACGCGGACCTCGCCAAGCGCCGCGCCGCTGCTGTCAAATCCCACATCAAGTGGAAGACCGGCGTCCCGGAAGAACTCTTCGAGATCGTGAACGGCGGCGAGGCCTGGAGCGAACTCATGGACGAGCTGGCCGAGCGCCACGCTGCCGGCGAAAGCAAGCTGACGCAGGACGAGTACGAGCGCGTCGTGAACATCGTGAACACCGAGGAAGACCTCGACAACCGCGAACTCCGCATCAAGGAACTGGACGGCGGCGCCGTCTACCAGAAACTGCTCAAGAGCCTCTTCGCCGACCAGCGGAGCGCGGTCTGCGTACGCATCTACTACGATACGACTGATACGAAAACAAATAATAATAACGAATAAAAGGAATCAATGATGAAAAGAGTTCTCACCATCATTTCCTATTGGATGTCCGCCCTGGCCCTGGTCGGGATGGTCGCCTGCAACAAAACGCCGGTCACCCCGAGCCCGGACTTCGATCCCGAGACGAACACGGTAAAGACCAAGTTTGTCCTCAGCGTCTCGACCAACAGCCCGACCACCAAGATGCCGGCTTCCACCGCCCAGGTGGACGGTAACGGTTTCCGCGGTATGGACAAAGTCCACCTGCTGACCTACTCCCTGAAGTACACCTGCGCGCATGGGGACTATTTCATGTACAAACTGAACGACGAGTCCTCCAAGGCGACGCGCGACTACGACCTGGGATCCCTGCTCAACGAAACGGATATTTCCAAAGGCAGCAACAGCAAAACGGTCCAGTTGTCCGTCCCGCTGTCGGTCAACGCCGTCATGCTCTATGGCATGGCCAGCAAGACCGGATCGGACGACGAGCAGGGTGCGGCCGTCGCCACCGGCTCTGCCTTAGGCACGAGCATCGCTTCCTTAAGTTTCCAGTTGCAGAACCGTCTGAAGGACGATACGGCCGTGGACGGTTTCACGGGTTTCTGCAACCTGATGGCCAATGTTATGACCACGATCACGAACGCAGAGCTGAGCAAACACACCTATGGAGATGAATCTGAGCCGAGCGATACCCGCTATGCCTTCTGGTGGCCGATTGATGAAACGTCCAAGAAATTTGAAACGCGGGACGCGAACGGTGAGCCGTTTACTTCCAGCAATCTTCCGATCCATGCAGGGTATGAATACCATACAGAAGAGAAAGTTACCTGGCAGCAGCTTGGCGAGCAATACAAGCAAGACCTTACCAAGCTTTCCGCGCTGGGGCAGGTGATGGGTCGCGCATACAATGAACTGACAACCATCCGTACCGATTCAACGGGCGACAAAACGGAACTCCGTGCCGGCGATGCGGCGTCTCTGCTCCGTACGGTCCAGGATCTCGCCGAGCAGATCGAGCGGACGGTCCAGGCCACGCCGACCGGCTGGAAGGAAGAAGTCTCCCGACAGATGGCGGCAGAAGTCAAGAAACGTATCCAGATTTTCTTCCAGTGGGAGGGTGAAGGTCTCCCCACTTATCACAAGATGGGTGATCTCCTGACCCTCGCACAAAAGTACATCAATGGTTTCAGTAGCCAGATCGGTAAGTACCGGTCCGCGCTCGTCGCCCCCAGCAACGGCGAATTCTTCCCGGGCGAGAAGAGCCAGGGCTTCCCCACCAACCTCAACCTGCCGCGTGGCGCTGCCATCATGACCTGCGCACGTTCCAACGAAGGTAACATGGTCTTCGGTTATCTGGACAAGATTCCCGCTTACGGTATGAAAGCGGATCCCATGCCGATTACGAACTACCGTTTCCCTCCGGAACTGATCTACTGGGCCAACAGCGGCATCTATGTCTCGGACCTTGCCACCGACAAACTCCCGGACATCCCGCATACGGTCGAGGATTGGGCGAATCCTGACAAATGGCCGAAGAAGACAGGCGATACGGATGCCTGGACACCGAACGGTACCATCTCCTCCACCACCCGTAGCGTCGCCCTGATGAAACAGGTCAACTATGGCACCGCCTTGATGAGATCCACCGTCCAGGTGACGGACAATCCGCTGTACGACAACAAGCACGGCATCTTCGATACTGAGAAAAACAACGAGATTGCTGTCGGTTCCAACTCCTTCAAGGTAACTGGCGTTTTCATCGGCGGCATCCCGGACGTCGTCGGTTGGGATTTTGTCCACAAGAGCGACAACCTCCCGGAGGGAATGACCTCCAACCCCTACGACAAGATGATTTACGATAAGGTGACCTCTGACGTTTACGTTTCGTCCACTGTCAGCAATCCGATCTATACCCTGGTTTGGGACAGCTACCGTCCGCATTTCGAGGACACGCAGATGACCATAGTCAGCGGTCCCGGTACGCAGGAGGATCAGGCCAGCATCTACGTCGCCCTCGAACTGGTCAACAATACCGGTAAGGACTTCTGGGGAGAGTTGAACCTCATCCGCAACGGCGGCACCTTCTATCTGGTCGGCAAACTGGACCTCAAGGCCGAAAAGGTTGCGGCTCAGGAAGTCGAGTTCCCCGACGAGAAGTTCTTCCACTATCCGCCGTTCTATGATGACGGACAGACCGTCAAGGTCAAGCGTGTCTTCATGCAGGACTTCGTCACGAACGCGAATTTCCAGATCGGAGAAAAATCGCTCCAGCACGCATACATGACCATTCCGGACCTGCGTTCCAGCCAGATTTCCCTCGGCCTCGCGGTCGACTTGGATTGGCAGCCCGGTTTGGACTTCACGGTCCTGCTCGGAGGAGTGACTGAATAAGAATGCGCGCACGTCCTCTCATATCGGTTTTTGCAGCGGCGAGTCTTCTCGTGGCCACGGTCCTCACGGGCTGCAGCCTGATCGATGAAGACATCTCCAAGTGCAACAACCAGGTCCGCCTCACCTACCAGCTCGAACTCGATCCGGAGATCATTCAGGAGCTGGAAGACGAACTGGACCTGCACGCGGACGAGGACATCCGCGCCATGCTGAAAGGCTACATCGACGGCGTCTTCACCAACTACGCCCGCGACGTCGATCTCTTCTTCTTTGACGTCAACGAGCCCATGGTCAGCCTGCGTACCTTGAGCGAGACGATGAACAGCGCCTCGAACACCTATGCCATCTCCATGCCGGTGCGCTCCTACATGCACACCGCCATAGCGAATGTCAAGGTAAGCGGAAACGTAGCGATAGCCGCTGACGAGACTTACCCGACCCTCCGGCTCGACCACAGCAAGGAAAACGGCGTCTATGCCCCGCAGCAGTCCGGTCTCTTCACCGCCCACAGGCGCCTCGACGTCGGCGAGAAGGCCAACCAGCGCTTCCGCATCAAGCTCGAGATGGCGAATTCCGCCACCGCGCTGATCCTCGACACCGGTAAAGCCGACAACGTCACGGATATACGCGTGGAGGTGGAAGGAATGGCGACTTCCTTTAACGTGGCCGACAGTTCCTATGTATTTGACGACACGGCGATCTTCTCGACCGAGGAATTCTCGACCGGCTACAAACATTGCTACGCCGCCGTCCACTTCCCCTCGCACGACGCAATCGACGGGGATGAGGAAGAGGACACCAAGGCGACAGAATATGACGACGATGACAACCTGGAGCGCAAGACCTGGCGCTGGTACGTTTACGCCACGCTTACGGATGGCACCGTCACGCGTTCGACCCTGGAGATGCGTCCCGCCGTCAAGGCCGGACAGCTCAAGATCCGCAACGCCTTCGTCAAGGAAGATGGAGAAGTCGGATCCAACGAAGTCGACGTCAGCGTCACCGTTAAACTGGATTGGAAACCGGGACTGGATATAGATGTCCCGCTGTAATGGATATATGAGAAAAGAACTTCACATAGTCGCTTCCCTGGCGCTTCTAGTCTGCCTGCTGCCCGTCTTCTCGGGCTGCGGGAAGGATTCGCTGGCCGTGAACGAGAAGATATCCATCCCTGTATTCCTTTCGGTCAACGACATCTCCGAGGGTGTCGGGACCAAGATGCAGGATAAGGTCGTGCAGATCGACAATCCGCAGACCTTCCGCGGCATCCACAACTTCTATGTGATTCCGTTCTGCATTGCCAAGGAGTCCTCCAGCAACAACGTGCGGGAAGTTGTCTGGGCCGATGACCCGGCCTTCGATGAGAACATCCAGCTGTCCAGCAGCATCAGCCAATACGACTTCTCCGGAACCGGCCCCTCCAAGGGTTACTATTCCGGCGGCTCCTTTGTCAACAATCTGACCAACGCCGTACTGGTTTACGGAGAAGCGAAAGAGGAGAGTTCCGCGACCCTCAAACAGGGTACCGTCGCGTTCAAACAGCGCAACGGCATGATCGTTCCCAATGAAGCGGTGACCACCCGCTCGGGCGGCAAAAAGGCGAGTGCGCTCGCTTTCGACCTGGAGCCCATGCTCTCCGGCGATCAGAGCAACCAGTTCAACACATGGAAAACCGCGCACCTGGACATGCTCAACGCAATTGCCGGTACGACATCCGGTACAGCCACGTTCAAGGTTCCGTCCACCTACGAAAATGACGCAACGCTCTCGGCAGCGTTCCGCGCCTTCTCCGGAGAAGGATTGGTCTTCTCCAGCGCCGACCTTCCGGTACGCCTGACGAACCTGTACCGCACCTGTTCTGCCATGCCGTCCGGTGCGAAAGAAGCCGCCAAGAATGTGGCGTCCGCCATCTGCGCGAAGATTGACAACTACACTACCGGAACCAGCCCCCTGCTTTCCAAGCTTAATAGCGTTGAAGGTGCAATCATTTCGATGACCCAGGCCGTCAACACCTATTTCGGCCTGCCCGAAGGCGCGGTCGTGTTCCAGTGGGGCGAAATGCTGGTCGGAACGTCCGGCAGCAGCGGCTTCGCCTCCCCCGACAAGTCGGAAGGTGTCAACCTGGCCGCCGTCCAGGACTACTGCTATCCTCCCGCCCTCTGGTATTACGTCAATTGCCCCCTGCTGGGCAGCTCCGTCGGCGGCCAGGAGGCGCAGTTCAAGAACAATCCTTCGTGGTCGGATATCGTCAATGCAACGAGTGCCGGGACGGCAATATACACCCGAGGCATCGTGCTCGAGTCCAAGGCCGCGCTGGTGCGTGATCCGCTCCAGTATGCCGTGGGCATGCTCCGACTGAAGCTGAGCGGCACCAAGGACAACGTCACGAAACTGAAGGACAACGCCACGCCGAAGAAGGAGATTACCATCGAGGACGAGGATAACAATTTCTTCCCGCTGACCGGCATCATCATCGGCGGCCAGCGCACGCAGAATTTTGACTTCACCGCCGTCGGCGACGATATGCGCTTCATATACGACGCGGATGTGAATGATGAATCGGGAGCTTCGAGAGCCTATATTTCACATGATCCGAAGACCAGCGAAGCGATTTACACCCTTGCATTCCAGACCAAAAACGATGAGGACATCTATTTTGCTTTGGAGTTCCTCAACGGAAGCGGCTTATCCTTCACCGGCGTGCAAGGTTGCACCATCCTGCCAGGCAGCAAATTCTACCTGGTCGGCAAGATGGCCTACTCCAATCTCACCGCTGAGCAAAAGGCCAAGCAGGCCGGTGTTTTCGCCAAAGACCATATTACCACGCTGACGGTCAGTTTCGAGGCCCTGTCCGCCGCCTACTCCATCTTGCCCGAGCTGGCCACGCCCGACCTCCAGTTGGGTGTCAGCGCCAAGTTAACCTGGGACGCCGTCACGCCCAATAGTTCCGAACTTCTATGAGAAAGCTTCAATTCATATGGGTCGTGTTGTCCGCGCTGCTGCTCGCGGGCGCCTGTTCGCGTCTGGAGGAGCAGAAGGCTGCGTTGAACATCTATGTCAGGATTCCGGAGGAAGTGACCACCAAAGCCGTTACGGACTGGACCACCCTGTTTAACCGGGAAACCCGCATCAACGACTTGAAGATCTGGGTATTCCTCAACGAGGCCAAGGACGCGAGCCTGCCTGCCGGCAAACTGCTCGGCTACCTGGAACCGAAGCAGCTGAATGTGGTCAGCGGCAAGGTTCAGAAGTTCACGATTCCCCTGGACAAGGATGACGCTGCCAAGATCAAGAAGGTAGATGTATATGTGCTCGCCAACAATGGTTCGTTCCAAACCACCGCACTCGACGAGCATGCAACCCCGGCCGACCTGGACGCTCTCGTTCTGTCCGGCAACTCTTTTGGTGTCGCCGACAATGGCAACCCGACCAATCTTGGCGTCGATGTCACCAAAGGATTGCCTTATACCGCCATGGGCAAGGGCCTGACCCTGTCCGGTTCCCTGCCCAATCTTTCCGTAGACAATGAAACGCTGCAGCTGGTCCGTGCCGTTTCCAAGATTCAGTTCGTCTTCTCCCAGATCATGTTGGCCTCGGGAGATAAGCCCATTCCTTTTGCGATTACCGGACTGGAACTGGATGGCGGGCAGATTCCGGAGCAGGAATACCTGTTCAAAGCAAGCACCGACCCCTACAGGATCGGTAGCAGCTTTGTCACCCGGACGCTCTATTTCCCCGCCCTGCCTGCCAAGAGCGAAATTGTCGGCAATCTCAACCCGGCTTCTTATGCCTATTCCTCGAACGAAACGCCGCAGGAATATCAGGACAGAATCTATGAAGCTTTGATCGACAACAAGTTGACCGGCTATTCCCCCTGCTACCTGCGGGAGAGCAACAAGGCGCTGAAGGGGAAGATCACCTACACGCTGGGCAACTCCGTCGCCAAAACGATGGAGTTCAGCATGAACGCCAACGACAAATTCACCCGAAACAGCAGTTGGGTGCTGTATTTCTACGTTAACAATAACAGTCTGAGCCTGTCGGTTTCCTACACGCCGTGGACTCCGGTCGGCTCATATACGATTATAGGACGATGAGACTGAACGCTGCATATCCGGCCCTTCTGGCCTTGCTGCTGACGCTTGCCCTCGCAGGCTGCCGTCGGGAGCAGCTGTCTGCTGACGGAGGCGTCATCCGCTTCACGGTCAACACCGCCGAAGTCTCCTCCGCACTGACCAAATACGACCTTCCCGTCGTAGATGACATCCCCGGCGATTTCCTGCGGAAGAACGGGAATACGGTTCGCGTCTGGGGCAGCATGAATTCGGCTATCCTGTTCGATCCGTACCTGGTGCTTTCCTGCGAGGGCAACGGAATCTCGGCGAACTGGAATTATGCGGGAGACCCCTATTATTGGGACCTGACCGCCGCTTATCAGTTCCGTTCCGTGTTCACGGACGGCCACGACACGGAAATCGACAGCGCAAGCGCCGGCAGCGTGACGGTAAACTACTTGGGCGGATACGACCTGATGGTAGCTGCAACCTCCCTCGGAAGCAGTGATGCCAAATCGGCCACGCTGACCTTCGGACACGCCTGCTCGGCCGTCCGATTCTACTGCATCGACCCGACCCGCTCGAGTACCGCGACCACGGCCAACTTCAACATCAAGAGTTTCAAACTGAACAACGTCGCCAAGACGGGTACGCTCACGTTCGGCGACGGGATAGTCTGGGCTCCCGCATCTCCGACTGCCGAAGCATATACGCTGCCGGCAGCGTCCTGGCCGGTTCCGTCCAACCATGATGACGAAACGGCGGCGCTGACGCCCTGGTTCTTTTTCGTCCCGCAAAACCTCGCAAACAGCAACGCATCGATTGAGTTCTCCTTCGCTCCGGCGGGCCCGGCGTACGCCGGAATCGACCAGAGCGTTGACGTGAAATACTTCCTGAAAGACGCCTCCACCACCTGGGAACCGGGCAAGATGTACACCTATTTCATCGTCCTGGACCCGGCGGCGATCGAGTTTATCAACTTTACGGTCCAACCCTGGCCGACCGATGCGGTGACCGGAACTTACACGGTCCTTTGATTAATGAACACACGCACATGGATAGAAAACGAATCATAGTAGGACTTACTCTTGGTTGCATCCTGATTCTTTCGGGGTGCAGGCGCGAAGCGTTGCCGGATGCAGACGGCAATTCAATCCGTTTCTCAATGGGTGCGGCGCTGGTAAGCCAGGAAGAGCCTGCTACGAAATTCGGCGACTTGAAGGACGATTTCGAATCCGGGAACTCGGTTCTTGTCTTCGGCCGGCGCAATACGGACAATCATCCGGTGTTCGACGGCGTCATCGTCTCCCTGGGGAGTACCGGCTGGACCTACGAGACGCCCCGGTATTGGAACTGGGCGGCCAGCACCGACTGGTATGATTTCCTGGCCATGTATCCGGTGTACGGCACCATCGCGCCGTCCTGCGACTTTGACGCGGACCCGCTGACCCTGTCCGTGTCTTATAACGCTTCCGCCATGCAGTACGACCTGATGCTTGCCGGGAAGCGCCGGACCTACAGCAGTGACGCCGACCGCATGGGCAAGGTGCCCTTGACGTTCAACCACATGCTCTGCGCCGTGCAGCTCAAGGTAAAGAACGGATCCTCCAATGAGTCTTTCTGGCTCCAGGGTTACCACTTCGAAAACCTGGTGGTCACCGGCGTTGCCGCCGCTTCCTACGATGCGCTGGGCAATCCCACCCTGAGCTGGGATGAAAGGAGCCGCCTTACCACCCCGGTCGGCGGTGCCGACGTAGGAGCTCCCGGAGAAAGGTATGAGATCAAGACAGAGACCACGAACAATACTTATACTTTCAATGGCCAGGACCTGATGATTCCCCAGAATCACAGCGAGAAGATCGGCTCGAACTATCCCACGCTTGTCGTGGACTACGCCGTGTCGGCAACCAGCCCCCTTCTCCATGCCAGGATTCAGCTGAAGGATGTTCTCACGAACACCAACGCCCCGGCGATCCCGACTTGGGAGATGGGGACCAAATACTGTTATGAGGTGATTTTCAGCCTGGACGGCGGCGTACAGGTTCGGGTGACTACTACAAACTGGGATGCGGTGGCGGCGGAAACCCCCGGTATCCTTATCCCGCAATTGTAATAAGCAAGACAACCATGAGCAAGACGATTTCGTTGCGCATACATATTATTCCGGTACTCCTGATCCTTTTGTCCGGTGTCTCCTGCACCCGGCAGGAGCAGGTCGGCGACGGCATTACCGTCACCTTGTCCTCCGGCACACCTGAGACGCGCGGCAATACCCCGGAGGAAACTGCGGCGAATGTCAGGGACGGGAAAGAGATCTGCTTTGACAATGGCACCCCGGATATTGTCTTGCTGATGTTCGACGGAAATACGCTCGTCGCCAGATATCCCGGCACCGGCACGGAGATCCTTACGTCTCCGACGCCTACCGGGAATGACATGCGAATCCGCATTGCCCGCGACTTGAACGGGGATATGCTCTCCGCCGGGACCTACTCGGTTTATGCCCTGGCCAATACGAAAGGGCTGTGGGGAGACCCTGATATCACAAGCATTACAACAAAGTCCGCTGCGGATGCGTTCGTCCTAAACACCCGTCCGACATCCTTGGTTGCAGACCGCATGCCCCTGACGGCCATCGGGACGGTGGAAGTCAACAGCAGCGGCAATGGCGCCGCGGAAGTCAGTATGCTTCGCCCCGTCGGCAAGGTGGTGGTGAGATTCATCAACAATTACGGAAAAACGCTCACCCTGAGTCCTTTCTCCCTTACATTGAGAAATATGAGCGCCAGCAGCGGCTACCTCTTCCCGCATTCTTCGAACGATATCCCGGGCGGCGTCTCGTATATAAACCTGGAAAAGACCGTTTCAAGCCCGGCCACGCTTCTCCTTCCCGACTACCGGGACCAGGGAGAGGTCTATGAATACGAGTCCCTGGTCTATCCGGGTGTAGCCGGGGATCTCAATGCCGGGGATTTCACGTGCGATCTCGCTTTTTCCATCACGCACGTCGGAACGACCCCGCTTGCGGCTCCGGAGGACTTTTCATTCTCGAAACTGTCTATTCTCAACAAGCGCGGAGAGGACGTCACGACCATCGCGCGCAACCAGCAGCTTACCATCACGGTGAACATCAGTCAGGGAAAGATGCTCTCCTTCAGTTTCGAGGTAGGTGCCTGGGGGAAATATACCGAAAACGTCTCGTTTGATTAGATGATGAAGAAACGTAAGATCATATACCTCTTGTCCATTCTGATGCTCGCAAGCGCCTGCATCCGGGAGAATCTGCCGGTGACCAATCACGTACCGGAGGGCTCGCCCGTAACCTTGACCATCGGATTCGGCGCCACGACCCCCGTCGAGGTGAATGTGGGTACCAAGGCGGAGGCGACGGCGGCGGACGAGTCGCGCATACACGACCTGTATGTCATGATATTCGACAACGCCGCGATAGGAAAGCCCCGGACTTACGGCCGGTATTTCAATTATGAGCACCGGTGGCTGGACAAGGCGAAACTTAGCGAAGACACGAATGAGAACGAGGGGTGGTATGTGGAGAACAAGACGATGGCCGGCGCTGCGAATCCCATCGAGAAGACCCTCGGCGCCGTCAAGATAGCAACGGTCGCACACGCCAATTGCACCCTGGTGCTTCTGGCGAACGTCGATAATGCGCTGGTCTCCCTGGACGGGAAGGATCCGCTGACGGCGCTGAATGCCGTCACCAATCTCAGCGAGCTACGGGATCTTCCGATCCACCTGGAGCAGAATGTCGTCGACCGCAACGATCTGTTCCTGATGGCGGGAGAGATTGATAATCTGAACATGACCGTACTCGATGGCAGCGGCAATCCTGACATGACATGGAACAGGGACAAGGACGGGGAACCGTCAACGGATGGCTTCGGCAACAAATACCGGGTTACCCTCTCCCCCATCGACGCCAAGGTAAAATTCCGCATCCGGGCGAACGAGACCAACATCAGCGACCTCACCCCGATCAAATGGACGGTTTTCAACGTCCCGACCAGCTGCTACCTCTTCCCGACAAACGCCGAGACCGGCCGGACCAGCTATGTGTTCCCGTCCGGAGACAGCCATTATTACTTCGACATGGACCCGGTCTACTTCGATACCGAGGAGTCGGAAACGGTCGGTGGCCAAACGGTCAAGTGGTACACCTTCACCTTCTACATGCTGGAGAGTTGTCTGCCTTCTTCCGCGATTCCAAGTCCTTCAGATGCAGCTTCTTACTACCTGCGTGAGAAGAAAAGTTCCTCCGGCGGCTGGGAATATGCCCCGGAGAAGGCTCCCTATGTCACTTTCAACATGTCGATGAGTCTCACGGATGCCGGCATCAATGATCTGGACAACCTGGGACCGGCTGGTTCGAAATGGGAGAACCCGGACAACCAGAAACCCGTCGGCGTGACGGGCGAGATGATCTACACGGTCCATCTGGGCGATTTCGCCCACCCGGATCCCTCCGACGCGACTGTTACCATCCGGAACGCCAACGACTACAGCACGAAGCGCGGATACTACTATTCCTACGACATCACCCTCAACAATGCGGCCAACCTCTTCGCTGAGGTGAAGTATTTCCAGCCGGAGGGAGGTGAAACCATCGTCGAGAATCAGCCCGGCCAGGAGGGCTCACTCCTGCTCTTCAGCGGGGGCACGGTGAACTGCGACGCGCATTACGAGTACCGGATGATGACGTTCCAGTACAGCGACTACCTGGCTACGAAGCTGATGGCTGATGAGGATTACCACATCTACTCCTGGTATGTCGTGACGCCGTTCAACCCGAACGGAGCAAAACCTACGTGGATTAGCGGGACGACGCATCGCTTCGTGGCGGACCCCACGACGATGGATTACCTGTGGGTAAAATTCGCCGTCAACAAGCTTGAAGGCGGAGCATATAGCGAGGAACGCATTCCCTATCCGGGAGGAGACTCCTATGTGCCCGACTGGTACCCGGGTCAGTTGGATCCCGCCACGTCGGCCGTCCGGACGTTCTCCTTCGACTCCGGGGTCTATGATCATCCTCAGCTGATGGACATCAACCAGCTGATGAACTACGTTTACTATCAGCATCGGTTGAAGAAGAGCAGCGCCGCCAACATCTTCGACACGTCCGACTTGATTCGTCTGACCGCCTTCGTGGACGAATACTATTATGAGTGTGACCCGTTCTCCGGTGCCGTCAATCCGGATCTCTGGCGACAGTTCATCAACGCAGAACCGCGCGAGATGTACATCCTCTCCGACGTACAGGAAAGCCGGGATCAGCAGAGCAACCTGGTCAACGCCAGCCATTCCATCATCCAGCGCTCCATCCAGACCATCTACAACATCAATGCTCCGGATCTTACTTCCCTCTGGGGGATTGAGCATATCGACGAGATCCGACAGACCTTGACCGACTCCGGTACGTCCTGGAACGGCTGGGCCTGGGGCGTAGGCAATGTTGCCTTAATCAAGGATTATGTAAAGAGCGAGGACAACGGACGCATTAATTCAGCCGCGCTGTGGGGTCTGTATCCGGCTCCGGACGAAGAGCATGACGAGTGGACCGATTTCCTCAAATACGACGTCCTCAACAGCATTCCGGAGCTCAAAGATGACGATCATCGAAAAATGGCCTATTCCTGCCTGACGCGCAACCGCGACAACAACGGCAACGGATTCATCGATCCCGAGGAAGTACGCTGGTACATGGCTTCCATCAACCAATTGAAGGGTCTGTGGATCGGCAACGAATCGCTAACCTCTTCGGCGCGCGTCTATCAGCCCTGGCTCACAAGGAGTTTTGCTGGAAACTGGCGGGCCCACATCCTTTCGAGCACCTGTCCGGACAACTCCTCTGCACCGAAGGTCCTTAATGCCGAGGAGGGTGTCGCGACCTTCAATTATGCTTCCAAGCAAAGTTGGTGTGAAGGAGGAGCGGCAGAGGAGCGTCTTCGCGAATCGGTTCGCTGCGTGCGCAACGTAGGCACCTACTCCGTCGGCGGCGCGACGCTGGACATCTCGGATGCGCCGTACGGCCTGGTCCCGGACAACTACTTCACCGTGAAAGAGACCGTCGATCCGAACCATCCCACCGACCACAACTTTTCCACCTACACGCTCCACTTCGCGCGTCTGGATCCGCGCTCGCTGCGCGAGTTCTCGAACGGCGAGCTGCCTTTCCACGACGAGAAGTCTTCCAACAACCGCGTCTACCTGGAATTGCATGTCCAGAGCCGCGAGAGCCGGAAAGACGATCCGACATACCAGGATGGCGCCGCAATCTATGGTACGGAAGGACAGACAACCGCTTTGGATGCGGGTATCATCAACGAGGACATTACGAACGAGGGCTATAACAGGTATTGTCCGGCCGGCTACCGCCTGCCGAACCAGAAAGAAATGGCCATGATGACTCTCGCCCTTCCGGACTCTTACTGGAAGGGTTCCGGAACTAGCCGTATCCCTTCCAGGACCTATTTCTCTGTCGGATACTATGCCGCTCCCGGGAAGCAGATAGAAAAGGAGAAAGTCAAACTGGCCTGGTGCTATTCCACCAGCAAGAACAATATCTTTTTGCCTGACCGGGCCACCAACAGACAGGTCTCCGACCGTATCCGATGCGTCCGGGACAACGATCTCACGGGCACCATCCTCGGCAGCATCTACCTGTCGGACAGCATCCTGATGCCGGGAGAATCGACGGATATCAATTTCAACTTCACCTCTTCGGCGGCTTCCTTCAAGTCGGGCGCCCTCTACGTCTGCTACCGCGACACGAACGGTAATCCGGTCGAGACGCAGATTCCGCTGAACCGGCAGCCGAACGGCATGCAGTATATCACGACGCAGAAATTTGTGGCGCCGGATCCGGCATCGCTGAACCCGAGCCCCGGTGCCAGACCGACCGCGATGACCTTGAGACTGGTGCTGAAGAACACCAAAGACGACACCGAATACGTGTTTGAAACGCCTTTCACGATTGCCGCCGTCGATATCCACTGTGACTTTGAGTTGCTGCCCGGCTCCGACGAGACCCTGGGCTTCCCGATCCGTGTCCATGCGGCTGGCTCCGACGGAGCCAGGATTGCGGAACTCAAACTTAGCTGGAAAACGGCGTCGAGCGACTGGGCTCCGCTTGAGGATCATACAACAGGACTCGCGGCAGCGGTAGGCCGGACCGAATACGGAACCGTCGTTTATTTCGATCCGCCTACGGACAATGCCGCCACCTATTTCTTCAAGCTGGAGGCAAAGTCCAACAGCGCTTCCGACAACGCATATTCCGCCGCGCCAAAATCCATGCAGTTCGTCGTGCCTATGGATTACCATCCGAATCCGCTTGGGTCGAAGGAGAATCCCGTCAACGATACCGGCGACTTCCATTATTGGAAGGACGACTGGTGGCAAACCGGGACGAACGCTAACGACTGGCTCACGAATATGGTCGGAAATGTCCCTTCACAATACAACAACAAGGAGCCGAAATATGTAATCAATACAGGCTGGCGGAAAAAGATTCTTAATCTGAACTTCGCCGCGGGTGATTACATCGAGGCGGATATGGATCTGGCCTATTGCGTCTATATCGATACTGGCACCAGCAACAATAACCAAAAACCGGGTCTGGACAATATTTTCAGCATCGGTCGGGGCGGCATCGGCTGGGATCCGAGCACTCTGCATGTTTACTATCCCGCTCACGTCCCCTATCCTAACAGTACCAGTCCCTCGTACTACCAGGACGAATTGCGATTCTATGCGGTTCCGTCCAACACCAACGATTCCGACAACTCCACGATCGGCCGCGTACACGAGTATAACGGCGAGCGCCCGATGCTCCTGCGCTTCGACAAGGACGGCATTACATACAATTCGATGGCTTTGAATTGGAAGGGACTTAAATACCCCACCGACAAGAGCAGATACAACAATGTCGTAAGCACGTTGACGGCGGGAACCTCCGTGTATATTGGAGCGGAAGAGGGCGACCACCTGTCCCGTGCCATCTACAAATATGTACGCGTGGTACGTGTCGACCTGGGCAGCGTCGGGGACGATCCGACCGGTGGCTTTGATGATAACCCGCACGAGGGCGGCAACCTATAGGAGGACGCAGTATGAAGATTAGAATCGACAAATATTTCTTGGGAATGGCCCTGCTGCTCCTCGCAGCCTGCGCCAAGCAGCCGATTGAACCGGTCGGGCCGGCGACGCAGGGAGAGGGAGCCACAATCCACTACCGGGCTATGGTCTCGGAAGGAACGTCGACGCGTGCCACGGTGGATGGCGTCAACCAATACATCTTCGAAGCCGGAGACATCCTATATCTGGAGGGAGCGAAGATGTACGGCAGCCTTACCCTCCATTCCGGTGCGGGTGAGACTTCAGCCGTCTTCGAAGGCGATCTTATCTGCGACGAGGGCTATTATCCCGCTGAAGGAGAAGACCTGTCCGCAACGCTTGTCAGCGAGGCCGCAGTCAACTGCGGATTTTATACGTTCGACGCCAACGGGAAACTCCAGGCGCCATCGTATCCCGCCGATCAGTTTGCGTCCACCTTTGCGGATGCCGTCTCCAAATACAGCGTATTTACGGTCGACGGCAAGTATGGTGACTCAGAATTCGTTCTGTCGCAGCGCTCGACATTCCTTGTATTCGCGGTTCGGTGCGACAAAGGAAAAGTGGGTGTCGGCACCAATGTCCTGGTCCGCCTTTACAACAATGGAGATGCGACTCCCATACGTTCCGCCAATGTACAGGCAGCAGAGTATGGTGCCTACTCCCGTACGTCTTTTGTAACTGCTCTGCCCGGCGGCACCTCGTTGAGCGGAGCGAGCCTCAGCCTGAAATGGGGAGAGGGCACAGATGACCACAAGGAATTCACGGACATCACGGACGCCAACCTGACGGCCAACAACTATTATAATATCAACCGTGACGCAGTCGTTCCCTACCGCGGTTTCCGAATCAGGGCTACGCAGGACGGCACCACGATCACTTTCCGTTTCAACTACACCCAGGGAGGCACCGAGATCAGTACAGAAAATGGCGCTGACGGAACCTGGAAACAATACAATGTTTCGGGTGGTACTGGAAAAAATATAACGTTGAACAAGGACGAGGAACTGTGTGTCAGAGCGACCCGGACATCCTATCAGAATGTCGCTGACGATTTTGCTGAAGGCAGCAAGTATTTTTCCATCCAGGGTAACCCGCTTATGACAGCCGACAAGAAGGTTTACATCGCCGGGAATATTATGAGCCTGATTGATAACGGGCTTACAACCGGCGTCCTTCCTTCTGATCTTACCTTTGCCGGGGCTTTCGCGAGAGGTAGCGACACCGCAACCATCGACATCGATCCCGAGGATCCTTTGGTTCTCCCGGCCACGACGCTCACGAGGGGCTGTTACACACGTATGTTTTTCAAATGCACCGGGCTGACTGCGGCCCCGGCGCTCCCGGCCACGGGGTTGGCTAATTTCTGCTACTATAATATGTTCCGTGGCTGCTCCAATCTTACGGACTTATCACTGTTTTCTGAAACAGATTATAAGTTGCCGGCTACCGAACTCAAGCCGAGCTGCTACCGGGAACTCTTCCGTGAGTGCACCAGCTTAACATCCGTACCGAAAACGCTCCTTCCTGTTACTACCCTTCAAGAGCGTTGCTACCAGCAGATGTTCCAGGGTTGCAACAAGATCACCCAGATACCGGACCTTCCGGCCGGGACACTTGTGACGTCTTGTTACAGTGAGATGTTAAAGGGTTGTAGCGCATTGAAAAACATCACCTGTTTGGCCACATCGGGTATCAATTCCAATAACAGTACAACGAACTGGGTGAATGGTGTTGGGTCTGGCGGCACATTTACAATTAAAGAAGGAGCAACATGGCCTGCAAAAGGCAATAACAGTATCCCTAGTAGCTGGACAGTGATTGAAAAACCCTAGACAACCCATTCCGGCTCAAGCAAACAATTACGGCTTAATTCTACCCAAATTGAGCCGTAATTTTTTTGTTGGTTCCGCCGTACATCAAAATATCACATAAACCCCCTGACGATTTTTTCAGATCCTTGGAAATCCAAGGATCTGATTTCATATTTGTCCGAGACCTGGTGACAGGTCTTGCGACATAATATCATTTTTTGTATCTACGCAATTGAACAGAAGACAGAACTACATTATGGGCAGACTAAGATACAAAGGCTATTCGGGGAGCGTTGAGTACTCGGAGGAAGATTGCTCTTTCTTCGGGAAGGTACTGGGGCTTCGTCGGGACGGAATCACGTACGAGGGAACCTCGGCCGCGGAGATCAAGCAGGACTTCGAGGATGCGGTCGATCACTCTCTTGAGACATGTCGCGAACGGGGCGAGAGCATCAATGACTTCATCAACGAAGCCATCCGCGCCGCCCTCGGTTAGCCCAATTTGTCTCGAATAACTACTTCAGATACGGCTTCAGGTCGGCCCAGGTGACAGTCAGGTCGATGATGCCCATCGAGTAAGGGGCGATTTCGTAGGGGTTGAAGGTCCAGGTGACCCCCTCCTCCGACACGGCGAAGTTGCCGTTCGGCTCGGGCGAACTGAACATCATTTCCGGGTCCTCGTCGATGTCGGCCAGGTACACTTCCAGCGAAGCGGCCAGCAGGTCGGCGACGCTGTCCTCGTAACCTTCGACAAACAGGTCCGCCTCAGTGACGATCTCGCCCGTGGTCAGGTCGAACACGTCATGGCCGATGCCGGTATAGCCGTGGGCGCCGCCGGTGTAGTCATAGTCCGTGCCCGTGTAGGTCACCAGGTGGCGGGATTTGCAGCCGACGTTGAACTCGCCGCTGCGGCTGAATTCGAAGTTATACATCCAGGCGTCCTCCTCGTCGACGTCCTCGCCCTCTCCGCCGTAGCCGTTCTCCATCTGCTCGACCCAGCTCTGGCTGGCCGCCACGACGTCCGTGCAGCCGTCGGCCTCCTCGAAGAGGATGTGGTTGGCGACGATGCTGCCGTTGATCTTGTCCATGATCTCCTTGCTCACACCGCCGACGACATATTCGAAGTGGCAGCTGATCTCGCAGCTGGCGTCGATGTTCTCGGCCGGAATGGATTTCTCCCGGTCGATGGTCTTGGTCTTCAGTTCGTGGGTGCAGGCGGCCAGTAGCAGCGCGGCCGCGGAAAGCAGAATTAAGCTAAAATACTTTTTCATAGGTAGAAATAATTACTTCGAGAGCCGGCTGAGCACCCAGTCGGCTTTGATTTTGTCGATGATGGCAGTGACGACCTGGTAGGCCGGGGCGTCCTGCGTGTACACGGCCGGGACGGCGAAGGCGACGCGCCCCTGGCGCTTGAGCTTCGCGGCCGTGGCCTTCTTGCGCTCGTTCTGCGGGTCGTAGACCGCGATGGAGTGGCCGCCGAACATGCCCACGATCTTCATGCAGGGGACGTCAGTGTCGCCGTCGCCGAAGTAGATCATGTGCGTGAAGGGGATGCGCTTCTTGTCCTCGGCCATGGATTCGTTGACCTGCTTGTTGTCGCGGGCGCTGAAGATGCCCTTACTGATCTTGAAAAGGAACTGCGTCTTGGCGGTGTAGTCCACCGCGATGCCCGGCCATTCGGCTTCGCCGTTGGCGTCGTAGATGAAGGTGCCGGCGAAGACGTGCGTGAACTCCTGGGCGATGGGGCTGCCCTCGATGATCTCCTTGAGGCCGGAGGAATTGATGTAGTGCTCGATCTTGACGCCGTGGGCGTCGCCGTAGGCATTGATGAGGCGGAACCACTCGCGCACGCCCTCGAAGAGCTGGATGTCGCGGCCGAAGCGCATGAAGTCCTCGCGGCGGAGCTTGATGCCGTTACGCTTGGCCTCGTCGAACATCAACTTCATGTAAGACAGCACGTTGGACGCATCCTGCCCGATGGCGATGCTGTCGCTGGCGCGCCAGAACTCGTCGGCCGTCTTGCCGACGGCCTGGATGAAGCCGAACTCCTGCATGTTGCCCGGGGAGAGCGTTCCGTCGTAGTCGTAGATCAGCGCGATGATCGGTTTCTTCTGCCTCATAATTCGCCACGTATTAATGAATTTCGCCCCAAATATCGTAATAATTCGCCACATACGCACGCGTGCGGTTGGAAAAAACACGCGGTCAGGCTAAATTTGCCTGAACGACAAGAAATTACAAATTCCGTCATATGGAGAAATATCCGCATTATCTGGAGCGTCTGCAGAATGCGACGCGCAAGTACTGGGACAAAGCCGCGCTGAACAGCATCGGCGGCGAGTCCTTCACCTACGGCCAGATGGCCACGCAGATTGAGAAATTCCACCTCGTCTTCGAGAAGATGGGCATCAAGAAGGGCGAGAAGATCGCCCTCTGGGCCCGCAACGGCGCCCGCTGGGGCATGTCCTACCTGGCCGTCAACACCTACGAATCCGTGATCGTCCCGCTGCTCGCCGACTTCACCGCCGACAGCGCCGCCTTCCTGGTGAACCACTCCGAGAGCATCGCCCTCTTCACCAACGAGGACAAGTTCAAGCAGATGGACATCGCCAAGATGCCGGACGTGCGCTTCGTGGTGGACGTGGATACCTGGGATCTGCTCTTCGCCCGCGACGCCAAGGACGGCGCCGCCTACGCCGAGATGGACGCCCTCTTCGCCGCCAAGTGGCCGAACGGCTACGGCGCCGACGACGTGGTCTTCCCCACCGACAACTGGGACAACCTCTCCACCATCAACTACACCTCCGGTTCCACCGGCGACCCGAAAGGCGTCATGCTGACCTACCGGAACTTCTGCGCCAACGTCGACTTCAGCCAGCGCAACGTGCCGGCCGGCGACAAGATGGTCTCCATGCTCCCGATGGCCCACATGTACGGCCTCGTGATCGAGTTCATCTACCCGCTCTGCAACGGCACCGCCATCTACTGGCTCGGCAAGGCCCCTACCCCGGCCACGCTCCTGAAGGCGTTCGCCGACGTGAAGCCCTACCTGCTGATCACCGTGCCCCTCGTGATGGAGAAGATCTACAAGTCCAAGATCAAGCCCACCCTCGACAAGCCCCTCGTGAAGTTCCTCCTGAAGGTCCCCGGCGTCAACCAGATCATCTACAAGAAGGTCAAGGACGGCCTCGTGCAGGCCTTCGGCGGCAATGTGGAAGAGTTCATCATGGGCGGCGCCGCCCTCAACCCCGAGGTCGAGAAGATCTTCAAGAAGATCAAGTTCCCCTACCTCGTGGGCTACGGCATGACCGAGGCCTGCCCGCTGCTGGCCTATGAGCACTGGACCAAGTACGTCCCGGGCTCCTGCGGCAAGGCCGTGGACTGCGCCACCGTGCGCATCGCCTCCGAGGATCCCATGCACGTCGCCGGCGAGATCCAGGCCAAGGGCGAGAACATCACCATCGGCTACTTCAAGAATCCCGAAGCTTCCGCCAACGCGTTCACCGAGGACGGCTATCTCCGTACCGGCGACCTCGGCATCATGGACAAGGACGGCAACATCTTCATCAAGGGCCGCTCCAAGAGCATGATCCTGACCGCCAACGGCCAGAACGTCTATCCCGAGGAGCTCGAGGCCATCGTGAACAACCAGCCCTTCGTGGCCGAGTCCGTGGTCGTGGACCGCGCGGGCAAGATCGTCGCCCTGGTCTACCTGGACCAGGAAGGCATCAAGAAGTCCGGCCTGGACGACGAGGCGGTCTCCGACCTGCCCGAGAAGATCCGCACCGGCGCCAACCGCCAGCTGCCGAACTACAGCCAGATCACCAAGGTGGAGCCCGTGCTCGTGCCCTTCGAGAAGACCCCGAAGATGAGCATCAAGCGCTTCCTCTACAAATAGTGACAAATTGTCACTGGAACAGCATTTGAATCTTACAGGGTCGGCCGCCAAGGTCGGCCCTGTTTGATTTCAAATACACAAAGATATGGCAACCAAGACGCTTAAAGGCAAAATCGGCGTGACCACCGAGAACATCTTCCCGGTGATCAAGCAATTCCTCTATTCCGACCACGAAATCTTCCTGCGCGAGCTGGTCGCAAACGCAGTCGACGCCACCCAGAAGATGAAGGCGCTCGCCTCCAGCGGTGACTTCAAAGGCGAGCTGGGCGAGCTGAAAGTCAGCGTGGAACTGGACGAGAAGAAGAAAACCCTGAAAATCATCGACCGCGGTATCGGCATGACCGAGGAAGAGGTGGACCGCTACATCAACCAGATCGCCTTCTCCTCCGCGGGCGAGTTCCTCGAGAAATACAAGGACCAGCTCGGCTCCATCATCGGTCACTTCGGCCTGGGCTTCTACTCCGCCTTCATGGTCAGCAAGAAGGTCACCATCGACACCCTCAGCTGGCGCGAAGGCGCCCAGCCTGTCACCTGGTCCTGCGACGGCTCGCCGGAGTACTCCATGGGCGTGGGCAAGAAGGAGGACCGCGGCACCGTGATCACCCTGCACCTCGATGACGACTCCGAGGAGTTCGCCGCCAAGGGCCGCATCTCCCAGCTGCTGGGCAAGTACTGCAAGTTCATGCCCGTCCCCGTGGTCTTCGGCAAGAAGACCGAGTGGAAGGACGGCAAGAGCGTGGAGACCGACGAGGACAACGTCATCAACAGCATCGAGCCCATCTGGACCAAGGCCCCGTCCGAGCTGAAGGACGAGGACTACCTCAAATTCTACAAGGAACTCTACCCGATGGAGGAAGAGCCGATGTTCTGGATCCACCTGAACGTCGACTACCCCTTCACCCTGACCGGCGTGCTCTACTTCCCGAAGATCAAGGAGCGCATGGCCATCGACAAGAACAAGATCCAACTCTACTGCAACCAGATGTTCGTCACGGACCACGTGGACAACATCGTGCCGGACTTCCTGACCCTGCTGCACGGCGTCATCGACTCGCCGGACATCCCGCTGAACGTCAGCCGCAGCTACCTGCAGAGCGACGCCAACGTCAAGAAGATCAGCACCTACATCACCAAGAAGGTAGCCGACCGCCTGGAGGAGATCTTCAAGGAGCAGCGCGAGCAGTTCGAGCAGAAGTGGGACAACATCAAGCTCTTCATCGAGTACGGCATGCTCTCCGACGAGAAGTTCTGCGAGCGCGCCCTCAAGTTCACCCTCCTCAAGAACACCGAAGGCAAGTACTTCAGCCTGGAGGACTACCGCACGGCCATCGAGCCGAACCAGACCGACAAGGATAAGAACGTGGTCTACCTCTACGCCACCAAGCCCGCCGAGCAGTACAGCTGGATCGAGGCCGCGAAGAACCAGGGCTACGACGTCCTGCTGATGGACTGCGAGCTCGACAGCCACTTCGTCAACCTGCTGGAGGCCAAGATCGAGCACACCCGCTTCGCGCGCGTGGACAGCGACTCCGTCGACAACCTCATCCCCAAGGAGGAGAAGGTCAAGCCGGAGATGAGCGAGGAGGACAAGAAGACGCTCGACGAGCTCTTCAAGGGCGTCCTGCCGGAGGGCAACGACTACATGGTCGACGCGCAGAACCTCGGCGAGAACGCCGCGCCGGTACTCATCACCCAGAGCGAATTCATGCGCCGCTACCGCGAAATGAGCGCCCTGGGCGGTGGGATGAACTTCTACGGCACGATGCCCGAGGCCTACAACATCATCGTCAACATGCAGAACCCGCTGATCGCGAAGATCTGGGAGGAGAAGAAGGAGAGCGAGCTGCTGCACCAGGTCGTCGACCTGGCCCTGCTGGGCAACGGCATGCTGAAAGGCAAGGCCCTCGCGGACTTCATCGCCCGCAGCGAGAAGCTGCTGAAATAGCGATTCGCCGGTCGGCGAATGATAACGAAAAAGCCCGGGGCTGCTGCCTCGGGCTTTTCTGTTTCCGGGCCTCGCCCGGAATCTTTATTCTTCTTCTGAAGCTACTTCATCCACCGACTTACGGGGCGTGAAGCTCATGGCGGTGTCTCCCTTGCCCTTGCCGAACTCGTAGTCGTTACCCGGCAGCAGGGCGTTCAGGAAGATGCCCACGAGGGCGGCGACCGCCAGGCCGCTCAGCTTGGTGAAACCGAGGTCGATGGCGTCGTTCGCACCGTACTTGATACCGATGGCCAGCACGAGGATGAGGGCGGCGATGATGAGGTTACGGGAAGAGGTGAAGTCCACCTGGTTCTCCACGATGTTGCGCACACCGACCGCCGAGATCATACCGTAGAGCACCAGCGACACACCGCCGATGGTGGCGGCGGGCATCGCGCCGATGAGTGCGGCGAATTTCGGGCAGAAGGACAGCACGATGGCGAAGATGGCCGCGATGCGGATCACGCGCGGGTCGAAGACCTTGGTGATGTTCAGCACGCCGGTGTTCTCGCCGTAGGTCGTGTTGGCCGGGGCGCCGAACAGGGAGGCGAGCGCCGTGGCAAGACCGTCGCCCATCAGGGTGCGGTGCAGGCCCGGATCCTCCAGGTAATTGATCTCCGTCGTCGAGGAGATGGCGCACATGTCGCCGATGTGCTCGACCATCGTGGCGAGCGAGATCGGCAGGATGGCGATGATGGCGGCGACGACCAGGCCCCAGTCGGGGTTCTGGAACACGGCGAAGGCCGTATCCTTCCACTGGAACGGCAGGCCCACCCAGGCGGCGTCCTTCACGCCGCTGAAGTCCACCTGGCCGAAGCAGGCGGCGACGGCATAGGACCCGACCACGCCGAGCAGGATCGGCACGATCTGCACCATCTTTTTACCCCAGATGTTGCAGTTCACGACAATAGCGACGGCCAGGATGGCGATCCACCAGTTCTGCGCGCAGTTCTGGATGGCGGAGCCGGAGAGCGTCAGGCCGATGGCGATGATGATCGGGCCCGTCACGATGGGCGGGAAGAAGCGAAGGACCTTTTTGGCGCCGAAGGCGGCGAAGAAGCCGGCCAGCACGAAATAAAGCAGACCTGCGCAGAACACGCCGATGCAAGCATACGGCAGCGAGGTCGCCAGGTCGAGGCCCTTGTCGGCACCCATCTGCGCCACGGCGGCGTAACCGCCGAGGAAGGCGAAGGAGGAGCCGAGGAAGGCCGGAACCTTCATCTTCGTCAGGAAGTGGAAAAGCAACGTACCGAGACCTGCGAAAAGCAGGGTCGAGGAAACGGAGAGTCCGGTAATCACCGGAACGAGGACGGTGGCCCCGAACATCGCGAAGAGATGCTGGAGGCCGAGGACGGTCATTTTGCCCTTGCCGAGCTTGCGGGCATCATAGATTGCCTGCTCTTTTTGTACTTGAGCCATAGTGCTATTGTGAATGTAAGATTATTCCCACTCGATGGTTGCCGGCGGTTTGGAGGAGATGTCGTACACCACCCGGTTCACGCCGCGCACCTTGTTGATGATCTCGTTGCTGACGTCCGCGAGGAAGTCGTACGGGAAGTGGAACCAGTCGGCCGTCAT
>Ga0310696_10001014_pt1 | contig 41277 bp, 38 predicted proteins | sample AusTroGonzalo_MG_4_FD_203885 | JGI IMG/M metagenome (GOLD analysis project Ga0310696, IMG submission 203885) | Bovine rumen microbial communities from tropical cattle in Woodstock, Queensland, Australia - Gonzalo_02 (v2) (version 2) | ecosystem: Host-associated > Mammals > Digestive system >... | reverse complement strand
TGATCGCAATTTCAAGGTATTTAAACGGCTTTACAAGTCCAATGCTAAAAACTTCAGAGATTTAAATATGGATAGCTAATATGAATGTATATGATTTTGACGGAACAATTTATCCTACGGATTGTACAATAGGTTTTGGTTTTTGGTGTATGTGGCGTCATCCAACGCTGTGGTTTACTTATTTTCCAAAAACTATCTGGTCTCTGTTAATGCATAAAATGGGAAAAATGCCAAACTACCTGTTTCAGCGAAGAATGTTCAGTTTTCTTACAAAGGTCAATGATTTTGACAAGCAGATTGAGCTCTATTGGGACAAAAACGAAGGCAAGATAGCTTCATGGTATTTGGCTCAGAAGAGACCGGATGATCTGATTTTAAGTGCATCGCCTGAGTGCATTATTGCCCCAATAGCAAAGAGACTTGGTGTAAAGTATATTGCTTCTGAATTTGACCGTGAAACAGGGGTGTTTGTAAACAATCTTATGTATGCCAAGGAGAAGGCAAAGTACATAATTGACCATGGTTTTCCTATGATAGAAAACTTCTACTCAGACTCCCTTGCAGATACACCGCTTGCACTGTGTGCTGAGAAAGCTCACCTAGTTACAAATAAGGCCAGCACTATTATTGATTGGCCCAATCTTGATGATAAAACCATGGACAAGGTTAAAAAGAAAGTTGATACAGGATGGAATATCCATCTGAAAGATGACTGATTTTTAACCGCAAACCCCACTAAACCGTTTAGTTTCTCCATACAAACCGGCTGAACTCGCCTAGAATGAAGACATCGGAGTTGAAGTCTTGAGGCACCTTGAGTGCGTGGTAATGATGTCAAGGGTATTTGGTCAGCTTGTCAAGGAGCTTGAACAGATTTTCAGCCCTGGAGAATTGATTATGGCATTATACTAAAGCAGTGAACTTTATGCAGGAAACTTAACATGAAGGTTATAGAATACGGTAAACAAAACAGCGAAATCATCATGCTGCTTCACGGCGGTGGGTTGTCATGGTGGAATTACAGGGCGGAAGCAGAAATGCTCAGTAATCAATTCCATGTTGTTCTGCCGATTCTTGACGGCCATGCGGGCAGTGATGATGATTTTATAAGCATCGAGAAAAACGCTAGCCGGTTAATCTCTTTTATTAACAGCGAATATGGCGGTTCGGTTCTGCTCATCGGAGGGCTTTCCCTCGGCGCTCAGGTACTGGTAGAAATGCTGACGCAGCGAAATGATATCTGCCGATATGCTGTTATTGAAAGCGCTTCTGTCATTCCCTCCAAAGTGACAAACGCACTGGTTGAACCAACATTCTCATTGAGTTATTCCCTGATTAAAAAGAAATGGTTTGCAAAAATGCAATTTCGGTATCTTCATATCCGTGAGGATTTATTCGAAGACTATTATACAGACACGTCGAAAATCTCAAAAAACAATATGATTGCATTTCTGAAGGCAAACACAGCATATGAAATAAAAACCGGCATTCAAAATGCCTGTGCCGATGTGCGTATAGTAGTCGGGGAAAAAGAACAGAAAAAGATGCTTCGCTCTTCAGAAAGGCTCCATGAGCTGCTACCCGGAAGCCGCCTTGAAATAAAGAAAGGTCTGTATCATGGAGAGTATTCCATAAGTCATCCGAAATTATATGTGAAAGAGCTTCTGGAAATGTTAACTTGCATTTCACCTATGTTATGGTAAAGAAGAAAAGCTCTGATAATGACTTGTTCTACTTGTGTTTTTTTGCACAAGTTTGACAAGAGAAATAAATCCAAAATGATATAATAAGGGGAGGAGATAAATCATGACTTTTTGCGGTGAAGAATGTTGTAAGAATTGCAGTAGGCTTGCTGAATGTGGTGGATGTGAAAAATGCAAGGGCCACCCATTTGGAGGAAGCTGTATTGCTGAAAGAAATACAGACTTCAAAGAGCTGAAAGTAAAGATAATTGATCAAATAAACTCTTTGGGATTGAAGAATCTTGAGGTTGATGATTTGAACCTTCTTACAGGCAATTATGTGAATCTGGAGTATACGCTTTCAACTGGCTCGAAGGTCAGATTCTTGAATGACAGTGATATTTATCTGGGCAACCAGATTGAGATTCCAGGTTCGGAGAGGTGTCTTGGAGTTGTTGCAAATGAAGACTTCATCCTCGTATGTGAATACGGATGCAATGGTGCGGACCCGGAGTTGATTTTGTACAAGAAAATAAATGAACAAGAAAGAACTTCATGAATTCATAGCCCAAACTCAGCCGAATATATGCCAGATAAGCATGCTAAAACATGGTGTGGAAGTCTATTCGGATGAGTGGAACGGATATAAGAGAAATGATTGTACTCACATCATGTCTGCCACAAAAAGCATTGTGGCACTTCTGACAGGCATCGCCCTGGATAAGGGCATGATTGGAAGCATTGATGATAAAGTGCTGGACTACTTTCCCACCTACAAGGTCAAACGCGGAGAAAAGACAATTTACGATGTTACAATCAGACACCTGCTGACCATGCGTGCTCCGTATAAGGGGAAGGGTGATCCTTGGAGTGCAGTCTGTTCAAGTGAAAACTGGACTGAAACTTCTCTGGATTATCTTGGAGGTAAGAAGGGTATTACCGGAGAGTTTGACTACCGGACGGTCTGCCTCCATATTCTCTCCGGTATTCTCTACAAGGCTACAGGAATGAAGACTGTGGATTTTGCAAACCAATTCCTGTTTGCTCCGCTTGGTATCTCTGAACATGAAAACTTCTATGCAATGAACGCAGAGGAGCACAAGCAGTTCACAATTGAAAAGACTCCGAAGGGCAATGTATGGTTTGCAGACCCCCAAGGCCTTGGTACACCTGGTTATGGTCTTTGCATGAGTGCATCCGATATGGCTAAGATAGGCCTGCTTTGTCTGAACAAGGGAGTTTGGGAAGGAAAACAGATTGTTTCAGAAAACTGGATTAAGGATATGACCACGCCAAGGCTTGTAGAAAGCAAATACTTCAGGAATATGCAGTATGGGTATCTGTGGTGGATAATCCATCCTGAGAAAAACATCTATGCAGCAATAGGAAACAGCGGAAACGTTATCTATGTTAATCCTGAAAAGGACACAGTTGTTGCAGTTGCTTCCTATTTCAAACCCACTGTCTTTGACCGTGTAGATTTCATTGAGGATAATCTTTTGTAAATATGGCAAATATCATCACCGGGTTCAGGATTTTCTGCAGTGTAGTTTTGTTGTTTTTCCCCGTGTTTTCACCGGCATTTTATGTTCTGTACATAGCTGCGGGTGTGAGTGACATGATAGACGGGACAGTTGCAAGAAAAACAGGAACTGCCAGTGAGTTCGGTTCAAAACTGGATACAGCAGCGGATTTTGTTCTGGTTGCAGTCTGTCTGATAAAAATGATTCCTGCCCTTGATATTCCCAGGTGGCTTACAATCTGGATTGCAGTTATAGCACTGATAAAAGTAATCAATGTTGTATCAGGGTTTGCCATGCACAGGAAACTGGTTGTTGCTCACACCATGATGAACAAGGTTACAGGTGTAATACTGTTCATCCTGCCTCTGACAGTAACAATAATCGACTTGAAATACAGCGGTGCGTTCGTTAGTCTGATTGCAACGTTTACAGCTGTCCAGGAAGGACACTTTATCAGGACCGGGAGATTTTAGGATGAAGGGCTTTTGTGAAAAGAAATTTACATCAATGTTGATATCCGGCACATTCACCAAGGCTGTTATGTATCTGATGCTGCTTTGTGACAGCATAATTGCCGGATATTACATAGGCGAGGCAGGAGTTGCCGGTATTAATGCAATAACACCTGTCACTGCCATTGTCACCTTCTTTGGAGATCTTGTTTCAACAGGCGTAGGAATTGTATTTGCAAGAGAAATAGGGGCCATGAGGAAGGAGAGGGCCGATGAAATATACGGCCAGGGTTTGATTGTAAGCATCGGTATCGGACTTCTCTCTGCAGTTCTGATTCTTGCGATGAAGAATGTTTACTTCAGAGTAGCCGGCATTACCGGCGATATCCTTGAATATGCCCTCCAGTATTACCGTTGGATTCCCATAAATGCCTTTCTGACAATTGTCATCTTCTACCTTGAGCAGATGGTCTACAGTGACGGAGATGAGCTGTGCAACAACATCTGTTACGGATTCCAGATAGGGGGCAACATTGTTTCCTCAATAATACTGACAAGGCACTTCGGTATGGCCGGTATCATCTTCGGTTCAATAGTGGGAAACAGCCTGGGAATTCTTACCTGTCTTTGGCATTACTTCAGGAAGGAAAATACTCTGCATTTTGTCTGGCACCTGTCGTTCAAGGACTTCCTGCTTACGTCCAGGTACAGCATTGTAGACTCTTCCGTTTATATCTGCTGGGGCCTTATGGACTACGTGTTGATCAGTATTGTTTCGGTCAACTACGGTCAGAGCGGTCTCATCACCCTTGCAGTTGTTGTAAGCCTTATCGAGTTCGGAGTTGTTCTGGATGGAGTAGGTATGGCCATGCAGCCGCTGATGGGTACCTATTTCGGAGAGAAAAACCATAAGCTGATAAAGAGGGTCATGAAATCCGGATACAAGGCTGCAGTGGTTGAAGGCGCAGTTGCAACAGCCTTCATCTGGATATTTGCAAAGCAGTTCTGTGCATTGTTCGGCATTACAGGCGGAGATGCACTTGTTCCGTCAATTACAGCACTGAGGATTGTATCGCTCGGCTTTGTGTTCTGCAGTTGTGTTTCTCTTACCACTTCTTACTACATGCTGATTGACCATATTGCAATGGCCACATCCTTTGCCTGTCTGCAGAACGGAATTCTGTACATCCTTCTTCCGATACTCGGCTCATCGCTTTTCGGTTTAAACGGGATGTGGGCAGGTTTTGTTGCAGCTCCGATTCTGACCCTTTGTTCGGCCATGTTCTATGTTTACAAGAGGTTCGGAAAGGACAATTTCCCGTTCCTGCTCAAAAACATGGAATCCGAGATTGAGGTCATGGACAATGTTCTGACGCCTGAAAACGCCGTAGCATTATCAGTACATGTAAGAGATAGTCTGCTTTCTCATAAATACCCGGGCATTGTTGCAGAACGTGCAGCCCTCTTTGTAGAGGAGATTGGTTCGACCATTCTGGAATTCAACAAAAAGTCAAAGAAAGACATTCTGATAGAATTGTCACTTTTATTTCAGAAAGATTCAGTTCTTGTCGTTGTGAGAGACTCTGGAGAATTGTTTGATGCAACCAGTCCTGATTTGGAAATCAAGGGCTTGAGCAGTTATATTCTCAACGGACTGATGGAAGCCCAGAACGAGAAAGAATATCTGGTCACAACGGGTTATAACAGAAACATGATACGTTTCTTGAAAAGCAACTAAGACGTAATGGTGCAAGATTTGCACTTTCTTATTTTTGAAAGGTGCAAAATTTGCACTTATGTCTTGAGCAGAAAGTGCAATCATGATACCCTTAATACATGACCGCTGATTGTACTGATATAAAAGATCTCAGAAAAACCCTTGGTATGACTCAGGAGGAAGTGGCAGAACTTGCCGGTATTTCGTTACGTTCATACAAGTCTTATGAGAATGAGGAACAGAAAAGAGGAACTCCCATCTACAGGCTTATTCTTGAACTGCTTCAGAAAAGATCTTTTGTTGATGAAGAGCATGGAATAATATCTTTGGATTTCATCAAAGAGAAATGTACTGAAGTGTTCAAACAGTACGATGTAGAGTATTGCTACCTGTTTGGTTCCTATTCCAGAGGTGAAGCAAAGGAAAACAGCGATGTTGATTTTCTTGTTTCCACCTCAGTTACAGGTATGGACTTCTATGGAATGGCGGAGAGGTTAAGGCTTTCCCTTCATAAACGTGTTGATCTCCTTGGGTTAGAGCAGCTTTCAGGCAATCCTGAGCTGCTGCATGACATTCTGAGAGAGGGGATTAAGGTTTATGAAAAAGCAGAAGAATGATGCCTATTTCATTTCCAAGATTATGGATGATATTGACTATATCCAGTCCATTCTTGAGGGAGTTGATCTCGAGTCTTTCTCAAACAATCAGATGATGTCTGACTCAACAGTCTTCCGTCTGATTCAGATTTCTGAAAACAGCATGGGTATTTCAGAAGAACTGAAAAATTCTATGAACTACGATTGGTTCAAGGTTTCAGGAATGAGAAACAGGCTGGTTCATGACTATGGGAATGTGGATTACAGGATAGTGTTTCTTACAGCTAAGAACGATCTTCCGGAACTGAAAACCGCATTAGAAGAGTTAAGATCTAGAGTTTTGTGAGATAATCTCATCCATTTCTTTGAGAACAAAATCAGCGTCATAGCCTCTGAATCCGTTTTCCCTTTCAGCACGAGCATGGAGAATATCATCCAAAGCAATCTTGTCGTGTGGTGCAAGAGATAGGTTAAGAGGAACTGCTTTTTCTCTGACAATTTGGGTAAGGAACATGTTGATTGTTCCGTTCATTGTCATTCCTAATTGGGAAAGGATTTCTTCTGCCTGACTTTTGAGATTTGAGTCAATTCGGATGCACATATTAACACTGGCCATAGTTAATCTCCTATATTGCTAATTATATAATAAGTATATGCAATGTCAATGCAGAATAAATTATCTGCATAGATTATATCTTGCACTATTTGGTTTTTGCAAAGTGCAAAATTTGCACTTTTTCCTTGAGCAGAAAGTGACCGAGCTTTTCAGAAACAAAACAGATACAGACTACCGCCCGTTGATTGAAAACATTATTTCAAAGCGGGATCAGTTTCTCACATAATCTCGTTGCAAAGATCAGGGTCATCTTTTATCTGGCGTATAAGCTTTACAGGATTTCCGGCATAAACCCCGTCTGAGGGGACGTCTTTTGTAACAACACTTCCGGCTCCGATTATTACGTTGTCTCCAATGTGAATTCCACCGATTACGGTTGAGTTGGACGCAATGTAAACATTGTTGCCGATTTCAGGACATTCGCCTCTGTTCTTGCCGATTACAACACCGGGACCGACTCTCAGATTTTTTCCTGCCTTCTTGGGAAAAACAACTGCGTGACGGTGGGAAATAAACAGACCTTCAGCAATATCTCCACCAATCTCAACACCATCTGCCGGTTTGAGAAAAATCCTGCTTACACCGCTCCAGAACTTGTGTTTTCTGGTTCTGAAGTAAAACACGTTGCGGAACTCCACAATGGTCAGAAGACAGTAGTTCAGTCTCTGCATTCTGGACTCTTTGTCCATTTTCTTGTTCCACTTCAGGTATCGGCTGACATCACAGTCAATCATTTTCTGAGTAGTTTTGTCACAACGTTTATAAGCTATATCGGCAGCGTTGAAACGCCATTGTCTTAACAGTAGGTACTTCATATCTTCACTTTATGTGTCATTGTCGGAGTTTGTCAAACTCATTATACTCAAGGCATGAAAAAACGTAAGAGCTACCTGAACAAGAGTATTTCGATAGCCAGCATTATATTCCTTGCTCTTCTCAGTATTGTCCTGAGTTTTGCCAATCTTGAGCTGCACAGAAACTATGTGTACAAAAACTACAGAGCATACATCACAGACATTCTGACATACATAGCTGATGAAATTGATGCCGATGATCTGAAGCAGTGCATCCAGACAAAAGTGGAAAGTGAGAAATACAAGGAAACCCTTCTTTTCATGGATAACGTCATGGAACACTATGAGGATGTTCATTTCCTCTATGCTGTTACACCTCTGAATACCAATGAGACCGGAAACGTAATGAGTGTCTTCTCTGCCGAGAGATACTATGACAGGTATGTTGATACAGAGGGAAATCTCTACCTTGGTTGGATATCAGATGATGAATACGATGCCCAGGGTGCTGCACAGTTGATGGACGTTATGAACGGCGACTCAATTGTCTTCTTTGTGGAAACAACAGAGTGGGGCACCGACTACACAGGAGCAATGCCGATCAAAGATTCAGAAGGCAATGGGATTACTGTTCTTGCAGTAGATATAGACATCTCCTTTATCCGCGAAACAATATTCAAGTATGCAACAGTGAACTTCCTGGTAATTGCCTTGTTCGGGGCCTTGTTTATTACAGTCTTCATCATGTGGTCACGAAAGAACATTACAAAGCCCATCAGAAAGCTTGAGGAAAGTGCTGTAGGTTTCATAGGTCACAGCCATGGTCAGAGAGATGTTGAAGCTCTTAACTTTGAAGCTCCCTCTTTGACAAAGAACAACGAAATAAAATCTCTTTCCGATGCTGTTGTTAAGATGACAGAGGACATACGTGAGTATGTTTCCGACATCATCAGTGCCGAGAGAAAGGCCGCCAGCATGGAAGAGCTTGCAAACCACGATGCACTTACAGGTGTAAGGAACAAGACAGCCTATAATACTGCAATAACGCTTATTACAGACAACCAGGTCGGCCTTGCAGTCGTTGACCTTAACTACCTGAAGAAACTCAACGATACACATGGCCATGACAAGGGTGACCGCGCCATCAAGAAGCTCTCTGAACTGATTTGCAATGTATTCAGCCATTCACCTGTTTTCAGAATAGGTGGAGACGAGTTTGTTGTCATTCTTAAAGGCAGTGATCTGGAAAACTACCAGGAGCTTGTCGGACAGTTCAACTCTAAGCTGGATGAAATGTTCAATGACAGTTCTCTGGAGCCCTGGGAAAAGGTTTCTGCAGCTCTTGGTGTTGCCTGCCGTGAGGAAGGGGAAGACATGGACAGTCTCTTCAAGCGTGCAGACAAGGCTATGTATGAACGCAAGAAAGAGATGAAGTCAAAGCTGGAATCACCAGACAGTAATCCGGTCGGAAGGTGAGAGATACATTGTGTCTCCCTCTTTGATTCCGTAGAAGTCCAGGAATTCATCATACTGCTGCAGGGTTACATTGACTCTCAGATAATACGGTGGGTGAAAGTCCGAGATGGTATGCTGATAAAGCTGCTTTGTGATTTCAAAGAACATAAGCCTGGCATAGGACTTGAAGAACAGATCATAATCAAAACCCTCAATCTGCTTTGCAATCCTGAGCAGACACTTCATTGCTGCAAAATCGGCACAGGCTTCACCTGTATATGTTTCTCCCCGCAGATCCAGGCCTTCAAACGGGTGGATGTTGTCGTAGTAGGATGCAAGACGGTCTATGCGTTTTTGGAATTCCAGTTTGTCACTTTCGGTCCACCAGTCAGCAATTCTTCCGTCTTTGTCAAATAAAGAACCTTGGGAGTCAAAAGAATGGGATACTTCATGGGCAATGACAAATCCGAGCAGTCCCAGTTTTTCCTCAATCGGCATGTCTGAATTGAATAATTCGCTGTTCATATATGATCCCGAAATTATGATGGCGTTCGCAGACGGATTGTTTACACAGTTCGGAGTTTGTGGTGGTATTGGCCATGCGTCCTTGAGTTCAGGATGATTCAGCAACTGTATTTCTCTGTCAAACCTGTCCTTTTCCGATAAAGAATAAGTCTCCCAAAGGTCTGGTAATACTTCAAAGCTTATACTTCCATAAGGGGTCCAGTCATCGGGGAAGCCGACCAAACACTTCATATTGTCAAGTTTTTCAATGGCATTTGCCTTTGTGTAATCGGCAAGGAAGTCATTTTCTTCAAGAATGCATCTGTAGCCATCTTTGATCATTTCAACCAATGATAAGGTCTGTTGTTTCAAATTGTTATCGACGTAAGTTTCTATGTATAGCCGGCCTGTCTGCCATGGAAGACAAGAGTTCACTATTTCGGCGGCATATTCAGGGAAATGCTCTTTGACATTTGAATTGCTGAAATATAAGTCAAATAATGTCCGGTCCAGATAAAGTACGGAATTGAGTATTGCCTGAACAATCATATAGTCCTTGATTATCGTGAGGTTTTCCTCAGTGTAGATTGATACAAGGTTCCTGATCATGTCCGGATAATACATGTAGTAATAATCCTGATCCGGATAACCATATGAGTGCATTTCTTCCAGGATAGGCAGTGGCCCCTGTTCAATTTCAAATTCTTCTCTGCTGAGTTTTTTCGGATTTATGCTCAACAGGTATTTGTCTCCAAGGGTCGGGATGACTTTGTTTGCCAGTTCCATTTCAAAGGAAAGACAGTTTTCAATTATCTGTGTCGCTTGATCTTCCGTATAATAAAGACTCTCAGACAGGACTTCTGATAAGAAACTGACTGTGTTTTTCCAAATGAAGTTTTCTTTGACATCTTCGGCTGAAGTATACAATTCCGGTGCTTGCAAAATCAGACTCGGAGTTTCCTGAATCAACAGGGTCTTTAGGTCTGTGAAGTATACAGCTGGTTTTTCCGGATCCTGTCCGTCATCGGTAACAACCCATGCCCAGAGGCTTATTCTTCGTTCCCAGGCCGGGACAGTCAGGAAAAAGTCTGACAACTGAGCTAAGGATTCTATTTTCTCAATCTTGTCAACGAGCGTTTTAAGAGGTTCAACACCTCGTTCGTTCCGTTTTTCCCAATCCTGCAGGAGCATGTAGAAATCATAGGCCTTCCTGGCTTCGGGATCAGAAGGGGGGCCTGATTGAAGCATCTTGAAAACATCTTTCCTCATCTTCTTTTCGGCAGAAATAAAAGTTCCGAGATAGGGCAAACCATCAGGAATATCTTCACTGAGCAGCTTATGGTTTGTGTAAATGTAGAAGTCTTCCTTCAGGTCAACAGGGGTTTCCGGGGTTACAACTCCATCAACATTGGAAAACAACCACGGTGTTCCTGTTGAAAACTCCGGAGTATTTCCAGATGAAGATGCACATCCTGAGAGAATCAGGGTTATTACGGAAAAAACTATTATAAGAAGTCTTGTTTTTCTGCTGCACATATATTCATTATATCATTAGGTCAAATGGAGATTTAATCTAAATGAATGTTGTTTTTGTAGGTCTTCTAATTCCGTTTCTGGGCACTGCTGCAGGTGCAGCCTGTGTTTTCTTCCTTAGAAATGACCTGAAGCCCGGTGTTCAGAGGGCTCTGACAGGTTTTGCAGCCGGCGTTATGGTTGCAGCATCAATCTGGAGTCTGATTGTTCCCGCCATTGATCAGTGCGCGGACAGGGGACGCTGGGCCTTCCTTCCTGCTTTCATAGGATTCTGGCTCGGAATTCTTTTCCTGCTGCTTCTGGACGAGATTATTCCCCACCTCCATGTTGCAACCAACGAGGTAGAGGGACCCAAGAGCAAGGCCAGCAGGATTCTCATGCTGGTTCTGGCCGTTACACTTCACAATATCCCCGAGGGGATGGCTGTAGGCGTTGTTTATGCAGGTCTTGTATCAGGTTCTGCCCATATTACAGCCGGAGGAGCACTTGCCCTTGCCCTGGGAATTGCAATCCAGAACTTTCCCGAAGGTGCAATAATTTCAATGCCGCTCTTTGCAGAAGGCAAGAGCAAGAAAAAGTCATTCGGTCTCGGCGTTCTGTCAGGAGCTGTGGAACCTGTATTCGGCTTCATAACCGTTCTGATTGCAGGCCTTGTTGTACCTGCCATGCCTTATCTTCTGTCCTTTGCAGCAGGGGCCATGCTCTACGTTGTTGTGGAAGAGCTGATTCCCGAAATGGCTGCTGGAGAGCATTCAAACGTAGGAGTTATTGCCTTTGCAACGGGCTTTAGCCTGATGATGGCACTTGATGTTGCTCTCGGCTGACTCTGATGTGCTATAATCCATATGTATGGATAAAATAATCAGGGATAAATACGCTTTAAATGCAGAATCAATCAACCAGGCTGTTGAAGAGGTTTCCGAACTTCTGTCCCATGTCAGTATTGACTCAAAGGACGTTCTCAGACTGAAGTTGTCACTTGAAGAGGTTCTTCTGAAATATCAGGAGGCCTTTTCCGAAGATGCAGTTTTCTCATTAAGGCTGTCAAATTTCCTTGGATCATTCCGTGTGTCGCTCAAGGTACATGGGAAGTCATTTGATCCCCTTGCAAACAACAAGAAAGATACATCGATACTGGGATCTCTGATGGCCCACTCAGAAACCCTGGAAATGGCATGGAGCTACCATCTTGGTGCAAACCTGGTTACTTTCACCATATCAAGAAAACAGAAGTTAGGCTTTGGTCTGCACATTCTTCTGGGAATAGCGCTGGGAACAGCTGCAGGATTTCTTATCAGAAGCGTAGCTCCGTATGCTGCTGAAAATATTGCAACCCGGATTATAGTGCCTGTTACAAATTCCTTTACCGGTCTTCTTTGTGTCATGGCTACAATCATGTGTTTCGGTGCAGTCACACTTGGAATAGTCAGGATGGGGGATATATCAACTTTCAGCACAGTGGGAAAGAGGATGTTACGTTCATTCCTTCTGGTTTCCCTTGTTTTGACGCTTCTGAATACTGCGTGGCTGGTGCCGGGAATGAGGTTCGGAATGTCAACCGAAATATCCCTGAATCTGTACGATTTTTGGTACCTTATGCTGGCCTTTGTTCCCAACAATATCCTCAGCCCGATTCTTGAATTCAACTCCGTGCACATAATCATTATTGCCTGTATGTTCGGAGTAGCCATGCTGAAGATGGGCAAGAACTCCACAAGACTCACCGAGGTTTTTGATCAGGTGAACACCGTTGCAATCATGTCCAACGGATACCTGAACCGTTTTATTCCAACCTACGTCGGACTTATGATCTGTGCCCAGATTCTTAAAGACGAGAGTGAGTTGGTCTACAGTTTTGCACAGTTGATTGTCATCGTACTCATAGGTGAAGTCATAACTCTGATAATCTACACCATCGTTGTATGCGTAAGGCTCAGAGTAAATGCCTTTCTTTTCATCAGGAAGCTTTCTTCAGCCTTCCTCATCTCTCTTACAACCGCAAGCGTAGGAGCTGCCTTCTTCACCACAATTGATACTCTCATCGGCCAGCTTGGTGTGGATGATAATCTTGCTCCGCTGGCATACAACATGGGCGGTATTCTGTTCCGTCCCGGATACTGCATTGTCTTTACCGCCTGCAGTCTGTTTACGGCCTACTATGTGGGAATACAGGTAACATGGACATGGGTTTTTGCAGCGTTCCTGCTGTCCTTCATACTGTCCGTTGCAACTCCTCCTGTTATCGGAGGAACCACGGTCTGTTTCTCAATCCTGTTCTCACAGCTGGGAATCGGAACCGAGTCTCTTGCAGTGATTATTTCAATCAACGCTGTTCTTGAATTCCTTACAGTTGCAGTAAATAACTACTGTCTGCAGTGTCAGATTACACTGCTGGCCAAGTCATTTAACAAACTGAATCTTGAAACTTTAAGAAGCTGATACCATGAACGCAGAATTCAGACTCAATGGAAAAACGATAGAGACGGACAGACTTATTCTCAGATCGTTCAGACAGTCCGACCTTGAAGACTTCTTTGAGTATGCATCAGTTGACGGAGTAGGCCAGATGGCAGGCTGGCTTCCCCATGAAAACAGGGAGAAGTCCCAGGAGATCCTGGACCACTTCATAACTGAAGACAGAACATTTGCCCTCAACCTTAAGGACAGCGGAAAGTTGGTGGGATCTTTGGGCGTTGAGATGTACGACAGGGAGGAAGACCTGTCAGAGTTCTTCCCGTACAAGGGCAGATCGATAGGTTATGTTCTTGCAAAACCTTACTGGGGAAGGGGCCTTATGCCTGAAGCGGTGAATGCTGTCATAGATTACCTGTTCAACGAATGCAATCTGGATTTTCTTCTGTGCGGGTATTACGACTTCAACAAACAGTCTGCGAGGGTTCAGGAGAAGGTTGGATTCAGACCCTACAGGAAGCTTGTAATGAATACAAGGTACGGAACAGAGGAGCCCGGGACACTTAACCTCATGCTAAACCCGAAAAAGAATATCAGCCTCGTTTTCTCCCACCCCGAGACTCTGATCTGGTGAGTATTGAACTAAATAAAACGCCTTTAGTATAATTACGCGGGAGTTTTATCGATGGGAACACGAATTCCATTTGCAATAGTTCTTTTTCTCCTGGCCGTTGCACTTGCAGTATGCAGTATCAAGGCAAGAAGGTCGGGTAAGGCAATAGGCAGGCCTGTTGCCAACTTCATTGCATCCCTTATCCCTCCTGTGATGGGCAACATGCTGATCATCATTTCAAGCAACTATGTGCTTTCCCTGGCAGGTTGTTATATGTACTACGTGGGAATGGATTTTGTGATGGTCTTCCTTGTCCGTTTCACAATCTGTTACTGCAGGCTTGATAACAAGCGCAAGAGCCATTACTACGTTGCATACACCTTGCTGCTTCTGGATGCCATACAACTTCTGTTGAACCCGTTCCTCGGTCATGCATTCACAACAGAGAGCATTATTTTTGAAGGCAGGCCTTATTACCGCCTGATTCCATTTGTATGGCAGAATGTCCACAGAGCACTGGACTACGCAATTGTTGCAGTTGCAATGATTGTATTTCTGGTCAAGCTCATACGCTCGGCACGCATCGAGTCAGAGCGTTATTCAGTAATCTTTGCCGCAATGGTTTTCACAACAATCTGGGAGTCTCTGTACATCTTCTCCGGAACTCCGGTAGACAGGGCAATGATAGGATTCGGAGTATTCGGACTTCTGGTATACTTCCTTTCAATTGTCTACAGACCCCTCAGACTGTTGGACAGGATGCTGGCAAAGATGGCCTCAGAACTCCCGGAGGCCCTGTTCTTCTTTGACTCGTCAAAACAGTGCATCTGGGCAAACAGCAGGGCAATAGAACTTGCAGGTTTGGAAGAAGATAACTATGAGAATGCAGCCGGAAGGCTTGATTTGCTTTTTGATAATTTCGACAGGGGAGACGCTGAAAGATACACCCTGTCCACAAAGGACAAGACAAAGAGTTTTGTTTTTGAAAAGCACAGCGTCAATGATGAGAAGGGCAGAATCATAGGTTCATTCCTCAGTGTACGTGACAACACCGAGGAGCAGGAAGCTCTGAAGAAGGAAATGTACAACGCAACCCATGACAGCCTTACATCTGTTTACAACAGGGCAGGCTACAACTTCCTTCTTTCAACTCTGGACCTGTCCAAAACATATATGCTGGTAATTGATGTTGATGAATTCAAGGAAATCAACGATATGTACGGCCATGAAGTGGGAGACAAGGTTCTTCTCAAGATAACAAACACCCTCAAGCACTACTTCAGATCCGATGACTATATATGCAGAATCGGTGGTGATGAGTTTGTTGTATTCATGGCACATTCCAATGATGACCAGGAAAAGATAATCACAGACAGAATTGGAAAGATAAATGCGGACCTTGAAAATGCATCCGACGGAATACCTCCTGTAACGGTCAGCGTAGGTGCTGTACTTGGCAAAGAGGGTATTGATGCAAAGAAAATGTTCGATTATGCGGATGTAGCCCTTTACGACAGAAAGCGCAACGGAAAGAATGGAGTTACATTCTACTGATTACAGGAGAGGAAAATGAAGACAGTTTACGATTTCACAGTCAAGGACAGGAAGGGAAATCCTGTCAGCCTTTCAGATTACAAGGGAAAAGTACTTCTTATTGTGAATACCGCAACAGGCTGCGGATTTACCCCTCATTACGAACCGCTTGAAGCCATGTACAAGGACCTCAGGGAAAAAGGATTTGAGATTCTGGACTTCCCCTGCAACCAGTTTGCAAACCAGGCACCTGGAGATGAGGAAGAGATCCACCAGTTCTGTACCCTGAAGTTCGGAACAGATTTCCCCCAGTTTGCAAAGATTGATGTAAACGGAGAAAATGCCGATCCGCTCTTTGCATTCATTGCAACGGAGAAACCTTTCACAGGTTTTGGAAAGGGTCTTAAGAATGCTGCTTTGAACAAGTTTGCCGACATGAACAACAAGAAGTACGGCGACAAAGCCTATATAAAGTGGAACTTCACAAAGTTCCTTGTTGACAGGGAAGGACACGTTGTTGCCCGCTTTGAACCCACTGTCGACATGGACCAGGTAAGAAAAGAAGTTGAAGCTGCTCTTTGATTACTAAGGTTGCACGCGCGCGTAAATATACCTTGATTGAGAGTTAAAAAGCGGTAGAATTAAATTGTAATGCCAAGAAGGTACAGAAGGCCTTTAAGAAGAGGTCTGATCTTATCGTGTGTTTTATTTGTCTTAGTCCTCGGTCTGCTTGTAGGTATCAAAACCTACAACAGATTCCGTGCGGGCATAATTGAAAGCTATACAACTTACATCAATGACCTTCTTGTTTATATCTCTGCAAATACCGATGTTGATGATCTGAAAGAATGCCTTCATACAGGTACAAAGTCCGAGAAGTTTGAACAACTTCAGACCTTCATCGATCAGTTGAAAGACAGCCATCGGGTGGACTACATCTACATTGTCATTCCTCTTCATCTTGGTGAACACGACAACATGATGGACATCATTGACGCGGTGTCAACTGAAGAAAGAGAAAAGGGAGAAACCGGAGCTGTTCTGGGAGAGCTTACAGGAGATTCCTATCCTGCTTCCACTATTGCAAAATACTACAATGCGATAAACACCACCGGAGAGATATCATTCTTTGAAGACGATGCTCCGGAGTGGGGACCTCTGTTTACCGGAGTCATGCCCCTTGTTGATTCAGACGGAAAGTTCTTTGCAGAACTGTGCGTTGATATTTCAATTCCCGAACTGGACAATCAGGTCAACAGGCAGGTTGTCACCATCATCAGACTTATCGTCGGGGTAGGCGTTTTCTTTACAGGCCTTTTCATTGTCTGGAGCAACCACAACATCACAAACCCGATCAAAAAGCTTGAAAAGAGTGTTGTGGGCTTTGCATCACAGAGCAACAACAAGAGGGATGTTGAAGGCCTGATAATGACCGATCCTGAAATCAATACCGGAAACGAGATTGAAGGTCTTTCGAAAGCTATTCTGAAGATGGCCGACGATATTGTTGAATACGTTCACGTCATAGTATCAACAGAGCATAAGGCAGAGGAACTTGGTGAACTTGCCATAAGGGATGCTCTTACGGGAGTAAGAAACAAGACTGCCTATGACAGGCTGGTCAAGGACATTGATGAGCTGAGGGAAAGGAACTATGGCGTCGTGATGATAGACCTGAACTATCTTAAGAAAATCAACGACTCCTACGGTCATGACAAGGGTGATCTGGCCATTAAGAAACTGTGTCGCATCATCTGTGAGGTCTTTGCTCATTCACCTGTTTTCCGCACAGGCGGTGATGAATTTGTTGTTATTGTGAAGGGTCATGACTATGAACATGTTCAGGAACTTGCAGATAAGTTCTATAAAACCGTAGAGAACAGTCAGACAGAAAAACCGGAAGAAAGTATTTCCGCCGCTCTGGGCTATGCCCTGTTTGAGGTGGGAAGAGATCATAGTTATCAGGATGTTTTCAAGCGTGCAGACAAGGCCATGTATGAGGCCAAGGTTGCAATGAAGGCAAACAAGAGGTAGACAATGGACAAGTATCGTTTCACAAAAGAGGTCAAAGCGGCCATAGAGGCCCTTGCACATCCCCTTGCAATCTATCAGTTCATAGACAGACGTGTTGTTACCGTTGCACTCTCCAGAGGCTTCTGTGACCTCTTCGGTTATGCGGACATGGCAGATGCATACGCTGAAATGGACAACAATATGTACCGCTACACCCATCCTGATGATATTTCAAGAATTGAAAGTGCAGCTTTCCGCTTTGCTACAGAAGGCGGAGATTACGATGTTGTCTATCGCAGCAGGACAATGACAAATCCTGAATACAAGATAATCCATGCAATCGGAAAGCATGTTATAACAGACTCCGGTGTACGTCTTGCACATGTCTGGTATCTTGATGAGGGAAAAGATATTCCCGAGCAGCCTTCTGACAACACAATTCTTAGAAATGCACTCAAAGAAACCATCAAGCTGGGAAATCAGAAAAACTCCGGCCATTATGACCACATGACAGGCCTTTCCTTCATGATGCACTTCTTTGAGACAGCAGAGTTTTCCCGAAAACGGATAACAGAAAAAGGCGGAAAGCCGGCAACCATAATCTTTGACATGAAGGGAATGAAATTCTTCAACAGCAGACACGGCTTTGCTGCTGGAAATGCCCTGATCAAAGATGTTGCCGGACTGATGAAGAATACGTTCGGAGATGAGAACTGCTGCCGCATAGGTGGAGACAGTTTTGCTGTAATATGCAACGGCGACGGAGTTGAAAAAGTACTGGACCAGATTTTTGAAAAGTGCAGGAAGTTGAATGACGGTAATTCCGTACAGCTTCGTGCAGGTGTTTATGTATTTGAAAACGACGATATCTCAATAGGTTCCGGATGTGACAGGGCAAGACTTGCATGTGATTCCTTAAAAAAGGCATACGGTTCAGTTTTCTGCTTCTTCAGTGAAGAGATGGGTAACAAACTGAACAGACAGAACTATATCCTGTCCAACTTTGACCGTGCCCTTGAGGAAAAATGGATCCAGGTCTACTACCAGCCTATAGTCAGGGCGGTTACAGGCAAGGTCTGTGATGAAGAGGCCCTTGCACGTTGGATTGACCCTGTAAGGGGAGTAATCAAACCGGATGACTTTATCCCGTTCCTTGAAGATTCTGGTCAGATTTACAGGCTGGACCTTTATGTTCTTGACCGCATCATAGAGAAGATCAAAACACTCGAGGCGGAGAAGCTCTATATAGTTCCCCAGTCACTGAACCTTTCACGTTCGGATTTCAGCTCCTGCAACATTGTAGAGGAGGTATGCAGCCGCGTGGACAGGGCGGGCATCAGCCACAGTCAGATTTCAATCGAGGTGACTGAAAGCATCATGGGACGCGACCAGGAGTTCATGAAGAGCCAGATAAAGAAGTTCCAGGACCTTGGATTCAGCGTCTGGCTTGATGATTTTGGAAGCGAATACGCTTCGCTTGATATTCTCCAGTCAGTCAGATTCGATGTAATCAAGTTTGACATGAGCTTCATGAAGCGTCTTGGGGACATAAACGGAAAGATCATCCTCACGGAGATGATGAGAATGGCAACAGCACTGGGCGTCAATACAGTCTGTGAAGGTGTTGAGACGGAAGACCAGGTGAAGTTCCTTAAGGAAATCGGCTGTTCAAAACTCCAGGGTTTCTACTTCCTCAAGGCAATACCTGTTGAGAAGATTCTTGAAAGATACAGAACAGGAACGATGATAGGATTCGAGAATCCTGCAGAATCCGCATACTACGAGAGACTTGGTCATGTAAACCTGTATGACCTGTCTCTTCTTGCAAACGAGGAGAAGGACGAATTCCGCAATATCTTCAATACTCTGCCAATGTGTATTGTGGAAGTTAAGGACGGAAAGGCCTGGTTCCTCAGAAGCAACCGTTCATACAGGGACTTCATCAAACGTTTCTTCAACGTGGTTGTTACAGAAGACACTACTCTTGTCAAAGATATGAATTTCATGCATCTTGTTGATGCCTGTCTTAAAAACGGCAGTTTTGCCTTCTTCAAGGAGGCAATGCCGGACGGAACGGTAATTCACTCATTTGCAAGAAAGATAAATGAAAATCCTATTACAGGGAGGACAGCACTGGCTGTTATGGTGCTGACTGTAAAGAACGAATAGCAATATGGAGAACGACAGTAAAATAAAGAATGGAATCTCACTGAGGACGACATACTTCCTGTTACTTATAGTCTCTGTGCTTATGGCAGGAATGATAGTCATTCCTTCTTACAGACTTGAAGCTGCTTACAAGCAGATGTCGGCAACAACAGAAGAACACATTGAGATGGAGGAGGCCGCTCACTCCCTCATGGACGCATCGGACTATCTTACAGAGCAGGTCCAGCGTTTTGTCCTGACAGGGTACGAAGATCACCTCAACGCCTATTTCAACGAAGCTGAAAACAGCAAAAGGCGTGATGATGCACTTGAAGTTATGGGAAGAAATCCCGATAACGCAGCCGCGTTCGCAGAGCTGAAGGAAGCCATGGACGGATCTTTGGAACTGATGAATACAGAGTTCTATGCCATGCGTCTTGTCATTGAGGCAAAGAACATCAGCAATATCCCTGAAACTTTGAAAACTGTTCAGCTGAAGGATGAAGATGCTGCTCTTTCTCCTTCAGAAAAAATCCTCCTGGCAGAAGAACTGGTCTTCAGCGAGGATTACTTCAACAAGAAAGATACAATCCGCAAGGACATGGAAGAGAGTATCGGAGAACTCAGAAGGATTACAAAGTCCACCGATGAAATGATTTCCCAGAGACTGAAAAGAGAAATACTTGTCATCCAGGCTATCGTTGTAGTACAGGTTTTCGGCTTCCTCCTTGTCATCTGGCTTACCTCACGTTTCGGAATCAAACCGTTGCTCACAGCTGTTGATGAGATCAAGGATGACCAGAGTATCAGCGAATACGGTGCAAGGGAATTCAGATATCTGGCTGCCGCATATAACAGAATGTTCTCACTCTACAAGAAGAACATAGACCGTCTTGAATTCAAGGCCTCACACGATGCCCTTACAGGCGCATACAACCGCGCAGGCTATGAACTTCTCATGCAGAACCTTGATTTCTTCTCCGCATACTACATTATCGTCGATGTTGATGACTTCAAGCACGTCAACGACAACTACGGCCACGAGGTTGGAGACAAGGTTCTTATGAAGGTTGTTGAGACGTTGAAAAAGAACTTCAAGTCAAATGACTATGTCTGCCGTTTAGGCGGTGACGAGTTTGCAGTGTTTGTTGTAGATATAGACCCTGATCAGAATGCAATTATTGAAAGCAGATTCAATAAGATAAACAGGGAACTTGCAAATACATCTGACGGACTTCCTGCCGTATCGTTGAGCGTAGGTGTAGCACACGGATCCAAGTACAGCAACCAGCTGTCAATGATTCACGATGCTGACGAGGCTGTGTACAAAACCAAATCCAACGGCAAGAACGGCGTCAGCTTTGCTGAAGTCTGAATTATCTGCGGACAAACTTCTTGAGAACTCCGACTGACTGCTTGAACTCAGGCAGGAACCTGTAAACAGGCAGGAATACTGCGTTTGCAACAACAAGACAGATAACTCCTCTTCCAGCCATGTAAATCAGCGTCATAATCGCATTGCTGCCAGCCTGGGGTATGAAGTTACACAGCACAAACGAAGCGGCACAGGCTGCGGCTGTTACAGCAGAGAAGAGAACAAGACGCAGAAGGTAGTGAGACTGCTTTTCCTCTGTGAAATAGTGTCTGAACAGTATTGATGAGCCCCAAAGTGAATCCAGGGCAATGTGGCAGATTATGGTTGAGAGCATAACACCTGCAACACCAATATACTGAACCAGAATGAAGTTCAGAGTAAGGTTGATTATTCCGTCAACAACAGGCCTTGCCCTGTCTTCCCACCAAAGGCCGCGAGCCTGACGGTACTGGAAGCATATGTTTCCCATTCTGTCTGTGAAGAAATAGATGACAAACAGGATCATTATCATATCAGAGAACATATTTTTCTCTGTAATCCAGAAGCGTATGAAGGGCTGGTACAGACAGGTCATACCTACACAGATAATGCCCACAACCCACATAAAGAGAAGCTGGAAACTTCTGAAGTCCCTGTAGTTCTTCTTTGTGGATTCCATGGCAATGCTGTTTCCTATGCTGGCAAGTGTGCTGTCTGTGAATATGCTTGAAATACCCACCACTGTTGTGACAATGAGGAAGTAGTTCTGGTACATTGCTAGTACATCAAGTCCCAGGAATGCCGAAAGTATGATGCTGTCAAAGGAGTTTCTCAGAACATGGCTCAGACGGAACATGAAAAGACCGGTAACACGCTTGAGAATGTCCTTCTTTGTTTCCTTTGAAAGATCTCCCTCGCAGTGGTACTGCGGAAAGGTTTTCTTTGAAAGAATCCAGTATGCAATATTCTGTCCTATCTGTATGACAGGAATGACAAGACAGAAGATGTAGTAGTTCTTGAACAGAATCAGCAGGGTGACCTGCACTGCGCAGAGGATAATCTTTGAATAAGACTGGATTGTCTGGATCTTTCCTCTTCTCTGGGAAGCATCCATAAGTGAATTTCTGTAGGAGAAGAGGAAGTAACTTGCACTTGTGTCTGCAAGACGGATCAGGTAGAGAATTGTAATGTTGACTCCGGGAGGAGTATCTCCGTGAATCAGCTTGGGAAGGAAGGGAATCAGAACAAGTCCTGCTCCCAGAATTACGCTTCCTACAATCCTGTATATCTTTCTGTACAAATTCAGAAGGGCGTTGACTGTTGCCGTGTCCTTCTGGGCTATGGGCTTGTACATTGAGAAAACAATGGCCGATCCGAACCCGAGTTCTGCAAGACTGAGAACCTGAAGCATTGATGTGAACAGTCCGTTCAGACCAAGGTAGATTGTTCCCAGTGAGTAGATGAGGGCTGTTCTTGTTATGAAACTTGTAAGCGGAGTGACAAGCCTGAGGACAACTCCGCTTTTCATGTTTCTCTTTGAATGGCTCATTCTTGATTCATTTTCAGTGACCTGAACCTCAGAGCCGGATTTGCGTGATTTCTTAAACAGTGAGAATGCATATCCTACAGCAAGGCTTGTTGCAATACAGACAAGCATTACCGCAACTGCTGGAAGGTGCATTCTGTTGTACAAAACTGTTCCCATGAAGGCGCAGCAGAAAGGCTGGTGGAAAAGATATATTGCAAGGGATTCTTTTCCAAGGAAGGTGAAGAATCTGCTGTGACAATTCTCAAACAACCTGCCAAGAAGAACCATGAGGCCGGGCATCAGAAGATCGCCGGTAAGGTAGACAGCAAAACGTGTCCATCCTCCAACACGAAGTGAGTTTCCTGAAAAGTCGGAGAAGTAGGCAACCCGGATTACAATGTAGGCAAGACCCAGGATTCCCCAGATCCATGCTGCTGTATCGGAAAGTTTGAGGTCCTTCATCAGTATTCCTATGCAGAATACCGGAAGGTAGAGTGAAATATAGTTTACAAGGCGCCACCACTGACCGAGAGACATGCTGTCACGCAGTGCAAGAAGAACCAGCGAAACAGCAATAAGGGCTGCACAGACGCCTTTAAGTCTGTTGCCACCTGTAAGATGGTCTGCAAGACAGACTATTAAAGAGATGATAATCAGGACAAGCAGGAACCACAGATGATAGGCCCACGGGTTGTTTGCCTGAAATGCCGAGACAATGTATGTGGAAAAAGCCATACTGCCGTAACCGGCACCGGAAAGGATTTTTTCAAGCTTGGGAACAAAGGTTGCACCCTGGAAGACTGCAAAGATGAAAAGAGTGTACAGAATCCAGTAGGGAAACTGTGTCTTCAGACGTTTTGAAGCAATCTGAAGCGGCTGTCTGTTTCTGCTCCTGACAAGGGCATAACTGTAACCGGACAGCCAGAAAAACCATGTCATGTGGAAGATATAGATTCCTCTGTACAGATAGTCCAGAACAGGGGAGACCATGCGCATTTCGTCCCTCATGCTGTGTCCGATAAGGACCAGAAGCATGGCAACTCCCTTTGAGATATCTATCCAACCAAGACGGTTCTTCTTTTCGTTTTCCATATTAGTACAGGTCTATGATTACAAGCTCAGGCGGGTTGTTGAATCTGGGGCTTCCGCCGATTCCGCGGCTTATTACAACCCATGTGTCGTTGACCAGGTTGCAGCCTTCTGTCATTTCAGGGAAGAATCCGTCTACGGGGTGGTACAGACCGCCAAGGAACGGGATTCTTACAACTCCGCCGTGAAGGTGACCACACAGGGCCATGTCTATGTCGCTGTCAACAAGAGCTCCGCCCTTGAAGAAGAACTGGGGATAGTGGACAAGAAGAAGCCTGTAGTTCTCAGTCTTCATGTACTTGTTCCAGAAGCGCTGTGTGTAGTCTGCTTCCTCTGTACCGGGGTTTGCGGAAAGACCGCCGATGTCGAGGAGGTTGCCGTTTACCTCAACGGTTTCGTATTTGTTATGAAGAACATGGACTCCCATTTCCTCCAGTTCCACATTTACAGTACTTGTCTGGTTTACCCTGATTACTTCCTTCTCGTGGTTGCCGTAGCTGAAGTAAACCAGGGCAACTTCAACAAGCTGTCTGCACAATGAAGTTACAACCGAGTAGTCGGTTTCGTCCATATCAACCATATCTCCGGCCATTGCAATGATGTCCGGATTAAGACGTTTGATCTCATGTACAAGATCGACGTTGTCCTCTCCATACTCCTTCAGGTGAAGGTCTGTCAGAAGGACAATGCGGATGTGGTTTTCAATTTTGTCATCCTCAACTTCGTAGAAGGTATCAACAAAGTAGGAGTTGTCAGACAACTTGACTGCGGTGTAAACGCCAAGTCCGAGAACTGCGAGTACGATCAGTATTCTGATAAAAATCTTGAGCTTTCTGTTTTTCATTTTTGCAACAAAGAACTCCTTTTTTTGAGAGAATCGGCAAAAGCCTCTTTGTCCGACAGAACTATCGCAAGAGGCAGAACGTGCCATGCTATCTGCGGACAGTATTTTTCTATTGTGTTATCAGTCAGGAATGTCACGAACATAAGCAGCGTTATTGCAAAGTATATCCGTGCAGACCTGAGTGAATATGTTCTGTTGAGGAATGTGTAGGTGAAAATGTATACCACCAGATTCCAGATAATGAACATCGGCATTCCAAGTTCAATGTAAAGACGCAGTACATCACTGTGAAGACGCCTGTTTCCGGTAACTTCCGTAGCCTCAAGTATCTTTGAAACTGTTCCGTTTCCTAGTCCCATATAGATAGGACTGATGGTGTAGTAGGACTGGACTCTGTGGTACAGTCTTTTTCTTCCCATCAGGTTGATACCCAGCTTCTCAGTGATTACGAACCAGAGGTCGGTTCGTATCAGGATTACATATCCCAGACTGACGGCTAAAAGCATGATTCCTATGGCCACGGATAGTTTTACCTGGTTGTTCCTGCTCATCTTTCTGGTTATGTAAAGGTAGAAAAGGGCAACAAAAACAGCCGGGATGAGAATTCTCTTCAGTCCTGTGAAGAAGTAGAAGGTGAGGGCAAGAATGTAGAACTTGCGCCAGTGTTCATCCTTTCCGTCAGCAATGTAGTAGACAAGAAGGATTGCAATTCCGAATGTCATGTCCTGAACTTCAAGTGATCTTGATACCTTGCTGTCTACGGAACCGAAGTGGACAAGGAACTGAATCAGACCTGTGATTGTTGTTCCCACTCCAAGCCTTCTCATTACATCCAGCAGAACAAGTGTGTTTGCAAGGATAAAGCCCTGGGCTGTGTACTCAATTGCCTTTTTACCGAACATGGTTCCAGGTGCAATGAGCATGAGCAGAAGCAGGATCTGATAGAGAACAAGGGATGACCCGCGGAGAATCATTGAAAGAGGCTCCCTGTTCCAGACCCAGATTGCTACGGACCAGACAACTATGATTATCTGGGGAATCATCTGGAAGGCCATTACGTTTATCGATGTGTTCAGGCGCTTTGTATTGCCGGTGAAGAATACCCAGGCAATACCTATGAACAGTATTGCTCCGTAGGCAAACTGCGTGGCGTACCATGGCACATCAACCAACTTGAAGTAGCCTCTGATTGTGGAGAGTGCGATTAAACCGGCGTAGATTAGTCCAAGGAACTGACCTGCGCGCTGTTTCTCGTTCAGGTCCGTCATTCCTCTTCTTCCGCAATAACTTCCTTCTCAAGCCTCAGCTGAGACATGGAAGTTGAAATCAGTTCTCTTACAGTGCGTGACTTGTGCTCAGTTGCAGTTGAACTTGAAATCTTGTATCTGATTGAAACACCATGGCCTGCCAGGTTGAATTCAGCAACAGCCCTCTTGAGGACATTCCTGAAGTAGGTGGCACGTGTTTCATCACAGCCTGCAAACAGACACATGAAGTTCAGACTTCCGTTGTATGCAACAAAGCCGAAGGATTCAGCACTATCCTTGATAATGTTTGCAAAGACCCTCAGAACTTCGTTTCCGCCGTCACGTCCTACTGCAGCGTTTATTTCATTCATGTTACTGAGTGCAATAACGGCAACAGTGAAGGGTATGGGCAGCGTTTTCTTGTCGTACTGGCTTATCTCGCTGTCACACTTCATGTGGTTGGGAAGGCCAGTGGCTGTATCTGTATAGAAGTGGTAATCCACAAAGTCCAGACTTCTGCCAAGAACAATGGCAATAAGAACACCGAAGATGAAGAAGACTGCAACGATAAGAACGGTGTAGAGCTTAACGTTGACTGTTTCCTTTACGTTGACAGTAGAACGGACCTTGATGTTCTTCATTGTCTCAACATTCAGATGTTCCGCTGAAGTCAGGTTCAGAAGTTTATCAAGTGTCCTGAGCCTGCTTTCAATAAAGGAAATCAGGCTCTCAACCTGTTCTATCTCCATCTGGTTCACTGTATAGATCAGGGTTCTTGATTCGTCGTTGCGGAATGCAGAGAAAACGTAGTCACAGTATTCGTTGTCAGCCACCTTTGTCTGGATGTCTGATCTGAGTTTTATGTAGCGGTTCAGAACGCTGTCGTAGGTGTTCAGGTCTTCAGAGTAGTTCTCAGGTCTTATGATTGAGTTGAGAATTGTGGGCGATGTGCTTCCAGAATTGGTATTTTCCTCGCCTCCCTGCTGATACAACATCATCTCTGTATTCTTGTCTGAGTAGTCGTCAAGCATGGATTTAACAACATCAAGGGCTTCGTTGTAGTTCTTGATTGCAAGATCATTCTGACTCTTTCTGTACTCATAACGTGAGATGAGCAACTCTGGATCATTTGTTACATGGTTTGTAAGTATAAGTGAGTACAGTGAGGGCAGGTAGACTGTAGAGATAAGGCTGTACTCGTTGTACAGATCCTGGAAACTGTAGCCGGAGGATGAGGATCTGAAAGTCTTTGACCTTTCCTTCATTGTTGAGAGGTAGTCTCTTGCACTTGAAATGAAACCATCTATGATTTCAGCCCACTCAATATAGTCGTAGTTCAGGTTCTGAAGTGACTCAATGCTGTTGGGAACCTTGGTCAGCGAGATGTACTTTGTTGAATAGTACTCGACAAAACTGTCTACAATGGCTTCTAGCATCTTGCGTGCATCTGAGGAAGACTCGTTCTTTTCAGATTCATATGTGATTATGTACTGGGTGGGGAAGAACTCGTAGGTTTCACCCTTGTCCCACTTTGCAGATTGAATTGCAGAATCTTCATCAGAAATAATTGCATCTATTGTTGTGCGCTTTCTTACAGAGTCTACGCTGTCGCTGCGGCCGATGCTTTCAATTGCAGAAAGGATAACGGAAGACGACTTGATTTCGTTTACATCAATCTTATCCCCTGTTGGATAGAGGCCTTCAGATGCCTTTGAGTTTGTGAACTCTATAAGAACCTTGGCCTTGTAAGTCTGTTTGGAGGAGACTGCTGAATAGAAAACTACTCCGCTGAGTGCAGAGAGCAGGGCAATAATCCACCACCATTTTCGGAGGTAACGGGCAAGCTGGAATTCTCTCATACGTTAATCTCCTTTCTTCTTTCTTTTTCTTTTTCGATTTCGCTCTCAAGTCCTAAGAATCCGTACCAGAGGCAACAGAGTACGAAAAAGCCTGCTGTGACAATCACTCCCTGTTTGAGCTTGTATCCGGAGAAGATTCCGTATTCCTCAACAGTGTAGGATAATGAGTCTTTGTATCTTGATTCCTCGTAATCATGAATTGCCTTCATGATTCTGTTGATCAGTGCATCGAGATGCTGCTTCATCTCGTCAATCATTGCATTGGCGGCGTAGTACTTCTTTATATCCGCCGATGGGAAAGTGGCTCTTTCAATCGAGCTGTCTACAACCTTGAGCTCCTTGGCCTGGGTTTCAAGTTTCTGAGCGTATTCCAGGGCGGAAACAGCAAGGTCGTCCAGTCCGTTGCTTGTACGTGCCATACGAAGTCCGTTTTCATCGTAGACGGCAATCATGGCAAAGGTAATCATGGCCTTGTCGTACATCTTCAGGGCATCTTCGTAGATAGTGTAGCGTTCTTCGTTCTTTTCAGCCTGCTGGTTTGTAAGGAACCTCTTGTACTCAAGTTTGTTCTTGTACTGGACTGCATCACGGAACAGGTTGTTGTTTGTAACATAGGCCGTGTACTTGTTCAGATAAACATCACGGAAAGAGGAAACGGAATTTGCCAGTGAACGGAAGCTTTCACCTTCTGTCTGGTAGTTGTATGTTCCGCTTTCGTTCTGCAGGGATTCAAGATATGCAACTATGTTGTTTATCTTCACGTCGATGATGTTTGCAAGTTCAAGGTACTCCCAGTTCTTTGTCTGTGACCAGTCAATCTTGAGAACCACATCGTTGCGTCCGTAGTTTTTGAGGAAGTAGTTCTTGTAGCTAATCATGAGGATGTTGATCAAAGATCTTGCACTTATGGTTTTGGGAAGGTACTTGTTGCTCAGCCAGATTGTGTACTCTGATGCTATGTACTGGTTTTTGGGCTCCTGTGAACCTGAAGCCGTAATGGAAATGCTCTTTCTGAGCTGTTCCACTGTAACCTTGTCCTGAAGGCCTGCCAGTTCAATCGTTGTTGAAAGAACATCTTCATCGGTAAGTTCGTTGATGTTGAACCTTGAACCGTTGGGGTTCAGTCCTTCGTATGCCCTTTCATAGCGTAAAATCAGGGTGGCCTTTACATTGTCCTCCCTGTGGAGTGCGCTGTAGATTGAAAAAATCACCAGCACAGCGAGAACAAGAAACAGAATCCAGAATTTATGCTTCCAGATTTCTACAGCAGCTGCTCCAAGTCTCTTACTGCGTTTTTTCTGATCGGACGTCATTATCAGTCTGTCTCCTTCTTGCCGAAGATATCCGGACAGAGGTTGCGTGATGAATCCCTGTCACTTATCTTTCTGGCCGGAACGCCAGCCCATGTGGTTCCCGGCTCTTCTATCGACTTCACAACTACGGCATTTGCGCCAATGGCAACATTGTCCGCAATGTGGATGTTTCCAATTATCTTTGCACCTGATCCGATGTAGACGTTGTCTCCGATAACCGGAGCGCCCGGATCTCCATCAGTTGCACCTATTACAACCATTGCATGTATACGGCAGTTACAACCGATTTTTGCCTTTGAGTTGACTACCAGTGCACCGTAGTGGGCAATTGACAGTCCAGGGCCGAATACATTCAAAGGAACTCCGAATCCAAGCTTCACGCTCCGTCTGAGGAAGCGGAATCTGTACCACAGGGCAAGGAGTTTTCCCACCGGTGTTTTTGAGCAGTTCACGTGGTACTCTGTCTTGCGCAGAAGAATCTGGAAACGCCAGACATCATCGCCGAAAGGCGAGGGGCGCCTCTTGTTCTTCTTGAAAAGCGCAATCTTGTCCTGCTTCAGGTATGCCTTCAGGTCTTTTCTGCTTTTGATCATCCGTCCCTCCGTCATACAAGCAGTGAATTGAACTGCTCCATTACAGTTTCGGTTGAGAAACGGGACATGCTTTCTTCACATCCTTCCTGTATGTGCCTGTAAAGGTCCTTGTCTGTATACAGCTTGTACAGCTGGTCTGCGGCAATAGCGTTGTTCCTGAACGGATAGATGAAACCGTTCTTTCCGCTGTCGATTACCTCGCTGTTGTACAGCCAGTCATTTGCAATGATAGGTATGCGTGCACTGAATGCATCCAGGGCTGTTCCTGCAAAGCATTCACACTCAAAGTAGGTGGGGAAGAGGATCGCAAAGCAGCTTCTCAGTGTTTCCACAGTCTCACTTGAATCCCTGACTCCCATGTACTTTGCAATTCCGCCTGATTCCTCAAGGGCCTTGTCCAGCTCCGGCTTGAACGAGTCGTACATCTTTCCGTAGATCTCAAGGTAGAACAGTTCCTTTCCTGCAAGCTCGTTTGCCTTTTTGACAATCTCAATTGCATCCAGGATGCCCTTGTCCTTTGTAACGCGGGAGTAGGTGCAGACCCTCACAGGCATATCCTTCCAGTGGTCGAATTCAACAGCCGGCACGTAGTCCCTGCAGTTGGGCAGGTACACTGCATGCTCGACTCCAAGTTCCTTCAGCTCATCGCGGAGCTTTGTGGACTGCACATGTGTGCCATCGAAGCTGGCGATGTACTTGACCAGGTTGGGCTTTCTCTTCAGAACCTCGGCAAGGTCACCACCTGTAACGATGTACTGGATTGTGCTTTTGAACTTTTTGTTCATTGTTGCAGTAACAGGTGCGAAGATCTCTATGTTCTGACCCGGCATGAAGAGAACATTTTCACAGTTCTTCAAAGCCATTCTTATGTTTCTCAGAACGCGGATGGGGTGCTTCTTTGCACTGTCAATGTTGGCAAAGAGAACCTGATCCTCTCCGTATCTGTCTGAAAACCACTTCCTCAGTGTGCGGATCTTCACCGCCTGACCCGTTGCAAAGCGGGCGCCGGTTCCTGCAACACCGATAATACCCAGTTTCTTCTTTTTCACTTTCCGTTTCCTATATCATCTTTGCGGCCAGCTGAGCCAGAACGTTGTCCGAGCTGTATCTGAGACTGCTTTCTGCGCAGCCGGCCTGAATCTTTTTGTATAAATTCCTGTCTTCGTACAGTGAAACCAGAAGCTTTGAAGCCTCTGTGGTGTCTCTGTACGGATACAGAAAACCGTCTTCCTTGTCCCTGATTACCTGGCTGTTGAACTTCCAGTCGTTGGCAATAATCGGGGTGCGTGACAAGAACGCATCAAGCACTGTGCCTGCAAAACACTCGCCCTCATAGAAGGTGGGGAAGAGCAGGACAAACTGGTCCTCCAGAGTCTGAAGTGTCTGGTCTGCATTCCTTGTTCCCTCGTATGAGACAACGTTGCTGTTTTCGCTGCACAGTTTTTCAAACTCATCCTTGTAGGCTGAGTCCAGGGCTCCGAAAACATCGAGGAAGAAGACATCTTTTCCAAGAGCTTCGTTTGCCTTTTTCACAGTCTCAACTGCATCTTCAATTCCCTTTGACTGAGTGACGCGGGAGTAGGTGCAAACGCGAAGGGGCAGTTTCTCAAATTCCTTGTCAGAGGGAACATCAACATAGTCCCTGCAGTTGGGAAGATAGACAGCATTCTCAATTCCCACAGCCTTGAGATCCTGAACAAGGCTCTCTGTTTCGGCACATACCTGGTAGAACTTCTTTGTTGCACGCCTTATGTACGAATGGTCTTTCAGAAAGTCTGCAAGCCAGCCTCCGATTACAATGAAGAACGTTCTTCTGTGAAGGATTCTGTTGAAGGCCGATACAAGACCGGGGAACACTTTTACGCCGTGAGGGGCAGGGAAGATCATAACGTTGCTGCAGTGCTTCATTGCTTTGAACACATTGATTACAAGACGCAGAGGATGCTTCTTCCAGCCGTAGGTGTTGACTATTTCAATCTGGTCTTCACCATAGCGACGCTTCATCCAGTCTGTAATGAAGACTGTCTTTACCGCCTGACCTGTCAGGTAGAGAGGACCTGTTCCGTACTGTCCTATCACTGCCAGTTTTTTCATTTGGCGTTTTCCCTCTCTTTCCAGACTGTGTTGTACTCAACCATCTCTCCGCGGTAGATGCGCAGCATCTGCTCAACTGCAAGATCCCAGTTGTATTTGCTTGTGATGTAGTCTGAAGATTTTGACTTGTAGTCTTCAACAACAGAGGGGTTGTCCAGAAGGTACTGGAGTTTTTCACGCAGTGCAGGGACATCGCCCTTCGGGAAGACTTCGGCGTGATCTCCTACAACCTCTGTGTTTTCTGCAATGTCACTGACAAGGTCGCAACAGCCGTATGACATTGATTCAAGCAGGGTGTTTGCCATGCCCTCAAGGTTGCTGGGAAGTGCAAAGACGTAGGCGTTGCTGTAAAGCTCGGCCGTTGTCTGGCCCTGAACCTGACCTACGAAGATTATGCGGTAATCGCCCTGAGCCATATCTGTAAGTTTCTTGTAGTAGGCGTGGTTGCTGTCTCCGCCTGCAATGACAAGCTTTTTGTCAGTCTTGCAGCTGCGGAAGGCCTCCACCAGGTAATGTAGACCTTTTTCAGGCTCCACACGTCCAAGTGAAAGAATGTAGCTGTCCTTCTCAAGACCCCATTTGTCCTTTATCAGAACTGCATCATGTTTTACAGGTTTATCAACTCCGTTGGCAAAGCAGAGTGCCTCTTTGTGGTACTTGTCCCTTATGTACTGCTTCATGCGCTCTGAAAGGACAAGGCAGGCATCTGCATACCTTGCTGCAAACTTCTCACCTTTTTCCAGGTACCACTTTGCAAAGCGTCCCCACTTGTCACGCTGGCTGTCAAAGCCGTGGATTGATGCAACAACCCTAAGTCCGAAGAGCTTTGCAAGAACTATCATCACGCAGGGACCTGAAGCCCTGTAGCTGACAACATCGTAACGCTTGAATATTGCGTGCCAGGTTGCAAGGAAGGAGTAGATGAGAACTCCGATTCCTCCGTTGGGGTTGGGGATTGTGACAATCTTGACCCCTTTGTATTCCTTCAGCTTCTCGCTGTTGAACTCCTTGCCGTTAATGTTGTCACTGCCGCGGTTGTAGGCTGTGACCTTGTGACCAAGGGCTACCATCCTGACGGCATGCTCTTCGACACCTTTCTCAATTCCACCTTCGTTGGAGGGGATTCTCTTGTGTCCGATAATAGCTATGTTGAGTGATTTCTTGGAGGCAAGGTCTTTTTTCATCAAACGGCTCCATCATGTTTGAGCAGGACAAGTGCGGTCTTGAAGAGGATGCTCAAATCAAGGCCCAGTGACCAGTGCTCAATGTAGTAACGGTCAAGTGCGACAATCTTCTCGAAGTCAGTAATCTTGCTGCGTCCGCTTACCTGCCACATTCCTGTGATGCCGGGACGGGTGCTCATTCTGATTCTGTGTGTGAGACTGTACTTGTTCCATTCATCCTTTGTGGGCGGACGTGTTCCGACAAGACTCATGTCTCCCTTCAGAACGTTGAAGAACTGGGGGAACTCGTCAAGGCTGGTCTTTCTGATAAAGTTTCCGATTCCCTTGGGCTTTCCGTTCTTGTCCTTCTTCTCGCTTCCGATGATTCTGGGATCGTCGTCAATCTTGAAGATGAGGTCGCTGCTGGCCTTGTTCATCTTTTCAAGTTCAGCCTTGCGCTGTTCTGCATCCAGATACATGCTGCGGAACTTGTACATCTTGAAGATCTTTCCGTTTCTTCCGATGCGTTCCTGCTTGAAGAAGACAGGTCCGGGAGACTTTATCTTGATTGCAGGTGCAATGAAAATGTACAGGATGCATGTGAAGATACAGCCTATAAAACCGCCTATGATGTCAAACAGGCGCTTGATTGAAAGGTCGAACGGGGAGACGAACTTCACTGAGGAGGTGAGAATGTCCAGGTATCCGATTCTGTGGATTTCAGTAAAGTTCTCCATGAAGGAGTTTGTGTAGTTCACTGTGATACCCATGTTCATGAAGATGTCTATTGCCTTCTTGGGCATGGGCATGTCGTCCGGCTGGACCACAAGAACCTCATCAACGTACATGTGGTTGATTACGTCTATTGCGTGGTCATCAAGATGACTTACTGTAACAGGAAGGTCTGCAAAATCGGCAGGGTTAACCTCGTCCAGTGTGAACACCTGTGCAAGGGTGAAGTTCCTGATGGTTGTGTCGGTGTATATGCTGTCGTATGTCTTTCTCAGATTCGGGGCGGATGTGATGAGAACGATTGTTCTCTTATGTTCCTTGTTGGCGTCAAATATTCTGCTCTTGTTCAGTGTTCTTCCGATGGTATCCAGAATGACAAAGAATACCATGGCTGTTCCGATCTGAAGACGGGATGCTGTATCTGTGGTCTTGGTCACAAAGAAGTAGAGCAGTGTAAGCAGTGCAGTCATGACTGCAAACTTGAATACACACCACAGTTCCTGAATCACATTTCTTCTGACAATGTTGAAATAAGAAGCACTGAACATCATGGCTGCAATCTGGCAGATTGAAACAACGATGTACAGGTGAACAAGGGCAGGATGATTGTAAGGGTAGAATACATTCTGCCTGAGAATACTGACCATTACCAATGCGAGTTGAAGACAAAGTATGTCAACCAGCATGAAATCCCAGTGTTTAACCCATTCCTGATCTGAGCGTGTCTGCATTAAACTCTCCCAAAGTATAAATATTATTTAATGTAATAGGGGTTGTCAAATCATTATATAGTTTTAGTATTATTTAGGTATGAGCAAATTGATTTCCGTAGTAATTCCGATCTTCAACCAGGAAAAGTATGTAGGTGAGTGCCTGGACTCCGTTTTCAGACAGTGCACCGAAGAAGTTGAAGTTATTCTTGTCAACGATGGATCCACGGATTCAAGCGCTCAGATATGCAGAGAGCGGATTTCTGCATACAAGGTGGATGCAAAACTTATTGACCAGAAGAACAGCGGTTCCCTGATAAGCAGGACAAACGGGGTCAATGCCGCAACGGGTGAGTACATTCTTTTTGTCGATTCCGATGACCTTCTGCTGGAAGGTGCCATCGAAACACTTCTGTCAGTAATTCATTCAAAACACCATGATCTGGTTCTTTTCAATGCAACACGTGATCTTGAAAGCAGAAAACCTTATTTCAGCATTCCGCTTGATGACAATCAGGTTTTTACTGATGACAAATATCCTTTGTACAAACTTCTCTGCTGCACAAATGTCCTTAACAACCTGTGGACCAAGTGCATCAAAAAGGAACTTCTTCTCAAGGCTCAGCTTCCTGAAAACGGACAGAGAATAACCAACGGTGAGGATCTTTACCAGATAATGGACATGGTACAGATGGCCGGTTCCATTATCTACCTTGACTGTGTTTTCTACTTCTACAGGGACTTTGCCGGTGGAATATCCAGAGTATACAATCCCAACTTCTTTCCGTCTGAGAAAACCGTCTGCTCAAAACGTCTTGAGTATGCAAAAAAGTGGGAGAAGGATGGTGAACTTACCAGGGGAGCACGTGTGGAGATTTACAAAATCATGCGTGAGGCGGCAAGGAAGGTCTACATATCAAACCTTCCCTGGAAACAGCTTAAGGCAGAGATGAGAAAACTCAGAAAAGATCAGTTCTTCATAGACCATTATCTGGCGGCAAAAGACTGTCCTGACCGCAGGGACTACATTCTCAAGGCTCCTCTTTTTGTTATCCATGCGGCAAGAATACTGCGCGGGGTGTTCCATGATTGACAGACTTGTAAAAATCTTCCGCTTTGCTTATGCAATGGCAAAACGTTTTGTCCTTCTGCCGTTCAGAAAGAAGGGTGTCTGGCTTGTCTGTGAGAGGGGAACTGATGCCCGCGACAACGGCTATCACATGTTCCGTTTTTTACGCACTCAGCATCCGGAAATCAACGTCTGGTATATAATCACGCGGGATTCTGCAGATTTTGACAAGGTTGCTCAGTACGGAAATGTTGTCATTGCAGGAACACTGAAACATTGGATTCTGTACATAAGCGCAGAGAAGATTCTTACTGCTTTTGAGCCTCATTTCTGCCCGAGTACCAGCTATGCTTTCTATAAATACGTCAAGAGGAAGAATAACCAGAAAGAGGTGTTTCTCCAGCATGGTGTCATAGGAAACGACCTTCCTCTATACCACAGGGACAGGTCGAGTCTGGACATCTTTATCTGTGGTGCAAGACCTGAATTTGACTTTATTTCCTCAACGTTCGGCTACAAGAACGGAGAGGTAAGATATACAGGCCTTGCCCGTTTCGATGCCCTTCACAACATAGAGACAAAGCGCCAGTTTCTGATCATGCCTACATACCGGAAATGGTTCAGAGAAATGTCCGAAAAAGAGGTTGTTGAAAGCCGTTACGTAAAGCTCTGGCAGTCCTTCATAAACAACCCGAACCTTGCCCGAATGGCCCATGAAAACAACGTTCAAGTTGTCTTCTATCCCCATCAGCTGATGCAGCAGTATGTCTCACTTTTCACATCACCTGACAGCTGTATTACGATTGCAGACTACAGACATTTTGACGTTCAGCCGCTTCTCAAAGAGTCCTGTATGCTTGTCACTGATTACTCAAGTGTTCATTTTGATTTCGCCTATATGGAAAAACCTCTGGTATATTATCAATTTGATGAAGAAGAAGTATTCACAAAACACGTCAGAAGAGGTTATTTTGACTACAGGGATACCGGATTCGGTGAAGTTGTAACAACTGAAGAAGAACTGCTCAAGGTTGTTGAAGAGTATCTTAAAAACAACTGCAGCCTCAAACCTTTCTACCGCAGCAGAATTGAAGGATTCTTCCCGCTGCATGACACTCACAACTGTGAGCGTATATTTAATGAGATTACCCGCTGAGGAGGCGGATCAGTATGGAAAATACAGTTGACGTCAGTGTGATAATGGCAACTTACAATACAGAAATTCCCATGCTCAGGGAGGCCGTGGACAGCATTCTGAACCAGACCTTCGCCAACTTTGAATTTCTGATTATTGATGACGGCTCAACTGATGATTCTGTATCCTACCTTAACAGCATCTCCGACCACCGTGTAAGACTTATCCGTAATCCCGAAAACATTGGAATAACAAAGTCTCTGAACATCGGCCTGAGAGAGGCCAGGGGCCGTTATATTGCCCGCATGGATGCCGATGATGTTTCTCTTCCCGAACGTCTTCAGAAAGAATTCGACTTCATGGAAACCCATCCGGATGTAATTGTCTGCGGAACCAGAATAGGAACAATCGATGAAACGGGCAGGGTGCTTTCATACTCTCCCAAGAGACCTCATGACATGGATGATTACCGTGTAAGGATGCTCTTCCAGAATCCCGGCCCCATCCATCCTACAGCCTTCTTCAACAACGACATGCTCCAGGACAACAACATTACCTACAACGAGGAGCTTGTCCACGCCCAGGATTACGGAATGTGGGAGACTGTCTGCCACTATGGTACTGTCTACACCCTTGATGATGTTCTTCTCTACAGGAGAAAGCACGACGGCCAGATTTCAACTGCCAGACGAGGCATCCAGATCAAGTGTGACAAGATAACCTTGAAGAAGATCCTGACGGAACTGCTTGATGAAGTGACCGATGAAGAGGTTGACTTCCACTACACCTACTCAGGAGGATACTTCTCCGACGTTGTGATAAACGACGATGTAGATGCATGGTACAAACGCCTTATCCAGGCCAACAAGGAAAAGCACATCTACAACCAGCAGAAGCTTGAAAAGCGCATCCTGACAATCAAGAAAAACCTTGTCCATCAGACCCTCAAACCCGAGATGGGTGTAATCGAGAAAACGCGTATAGCAATGCGCTATCTGCCGTTTTTCCATGCATTGAAGACTGCATTCAGACCCCAGTAATCACCCCTAAAAAAGTGCCTATCTTTGCCCAGAGTGCCCAGAGTGCCCAGAGTGCCCGGAGTGCCCTTCCTGCCCATCCAATTTGTATAAAAAAGCAGCTGCATTTCTGCAGCTGCCGGTTGATTGCCAATCAAAGTCAATCACGTTGAAGTTGAAAAGAAGTTTACCGGAATAACTACATCTGACAACTTCATTGTGTATGAATAGCCTTTGTAGGCTCCATCACTGGAACTGACAAAACCGAATGCTCTAGTTGTTGATGCATAATGATCTCTGTTGAGAATAATTGCCAGGTTGGAGGCCTTTTTGTCCTCAACTGCGACACTTCCTTCATCAATAGTTACATTCTTGAAGTTTACACCTGCCTGATCAAATGACATCTTGTTTGCAGGAATCTTTACAGCACCGGCTATATTCAATCCCTCGAGTGTTGTTTGATCTACATTAGATGTGAACCAGAAGTATGCGCTGCCCTCTGCATCAAATGCCATAACAAGGTATTTGCCCTTTGCAGCCTTGTTTGTGGTTGATCTGTTATCTTCTGTGCCTGTACTGACATAGAAATGTTCCAAATCAGGTGTGTATTCACTGCCATACTCAAAGTATGTTGACTCTGAAGGATATCCTGCAAGACCACCGTCTTTGGGCATGTATGACCAACCGTTGGTTCTGATAACAGTATTACCAGACGGGCTGATTCCAATAGTGTACTCAAGTTTTTCGGGTGTGGGCATTGTAGCAAGAGTGTTGAACTGATACCAGTCTGTCCATGCTTCCTTTGTTACCTTCAGTTTGCCATCTGTATCTGTTGAGAATGTCAGTGTTGTATTCTTATCTACAATAAATGTTCCAGTAATATCAACTTTCTGCGGCTCTACTACGTTGTAGTACTTTACAGCATCGATTCCCTTGTAGGTAATCTTGAGAAGTTTGTTGGTTCCGGCTGTCTTTGCGTCGAAGTTTGTTGTTACACCTGCATCATTGATATCAACCGGTGTAATCTTACCTTCTGTACTTGTATAGAGAAGGGCTCCGCTGGGCTTTTCTGTGCCTACGGGATAGTTTTCTGTGAAGCTTGTAACTGAAAGCTCTGCGGGTCTCTTGGGCTCACTGCTTCCACCGCCACTGTTACCACCATCGCTGCATGATGCAAGTCCGAAGACAAGCAGAACAGCAAGAATTGCAATTAAAACTTTCTTTGTCATGTAATTCTCCTTATTAAGCGAGATTATATTAGAACAATTATACACTAAAAAAGTTTCAACGCATCACTGTTTTTTCATCTGTCTGAGGAACAGGAACACTGCAAGAGCCAGCATTACAACAGCGTAGCAGATAACCCAGATAAGGTGGGGAAGGACTGAACTGAGGTTTCCTGCAAGCACTGCGCGTTCAAGTTCAACAGCATGGATGAAGGGCAGAAGATTTGCAAATTTGCTGATTGCACTTCCAAGGTTTGAGATGTCAAACCAGACACCCGAAAGCCATGCAGTAAGGTTTGTAAGAAGGGCTCCGCATATTCCACCAACCTGTTTGTCCGTCATAACACTTCCGCAGAGAAGTCCCATGGAAACAAAGAACAGGGACGGAACAAGGTTCATCAGGATTGCCCAGATGATGTTAATGCTGAACTGAAGTCCAAGAATCAGGGCTGCAATGTAGCAGATAATGCTCTGGGCAACACAGAGGGGCAGAACAGGCAGAAGGTAGCCAAGAATGAACTCGTGACCGCGAAGCGGTGTTGTGTACAGTCTTGTCAGGAAGGCACTCTCTCTGTCGTGGCAGACAAGTTGGGCTGAGAACAGAGTCATGAAGGCAAGACCGAAAACTGTGATTCCCGGTGTCAGGTGTTGGAGTTCAAACATCTGTACAGGGATGTTTGCCTGAATGAGGGAAAGAAGAAGGAGAATGACAAGGGGGAAGCCGAGTCCGAAGGCAACGGTGAGAGGATCACGGAGAATCTCATTGAGGGTTCTCTTTGCAAAAGTAAGCATGCGTCTCATCTTTCACCTCCTTTGACAAGGGCTATGAAGGCTTCTTCAAACTTTTCCTTACCTGTCTGCTTCTTAAGTTCTGCAGCAGTTCCAACTGCCAGCAGATGACCGTCTCTCATAACTCCGATTCTGTCTGAAAGCTCCTCGGCTTCCTCCATGTAGTGGGTGGTCAGAATAACTGTCATCTTGCCCTTCAGGCTGCGGATCTTGTCCCACAGTTCGCTGCGTGCAATGACATCAAGGCCTAGGGTGGGTTCGTCAAGGAAGAGAATCTCGGGATCGCTGATAAGGGCCATGGCTATGCTGAGTCTTCTCTGCCAGCCGCCAGAGAGCTTGCAGGCCTTCTTGTTCCTTACCTTCTGAAGGCTGAACTGCTCAATCATTGTCTCTATCTTTTTTGCCGATGTTTCTTTGTCAAAACCATGAACGCCGCACATCAGCTGCAGGTTTTCCATAACACTCAGGTTCTTTGCAACCGCTGTTTCCTGGGGTGAAACACCTATGATTCTCTTAACCTTGTCCGAATCGGAACAGATGCTGTTTCCGTTCAGAAGAGCATCGCCCTCGTCGGGCTGTGTGATGCAGCAGAGCATCTTGATTGTTGTGGTCTTTCCGGCGCCGTTTACACCCAGAAGGGCAAAAAGCTCGCCTTCACGGATCTCAAGGTTAAGGTTGTCTACAGCCCTGACATCCTTGTAATCCTTTGTCAGATTCCTGATTTCAATTGCATTTTTCATTTGCAAACCTCTGTATAAGTCCCTGATAAGAATCAGTGAGTATCCTTGATGCTAAAGCGGGGTCCAGAGTGCAGTAGCCCGTGGCGGCCATTGAGGCAATGCCATGGACAGTAATCCACATTTCAAGGTGGAAAAGCCTGGCCTGTTCCTCTGTAAATCCGTTGGCCTTCATGATCAGCGGCAGAACATCATCAAACAGATCATCCTCTCCGGAGTGTTCATCCTTCTTCCTGTCACGCATGAAGAGCAGTTTGAACAGATTGGTCTGCTGCATGGCAAACAGAATGTAGGCCATTCCCCGTGCCTTGTATGGAGTTTCGTATTTGTTGCTGTTTACAACCGTTTCTACAAAGCTGTTGTAGATTTCTAGAGTCCTCTCCAGCACGGCACATAAAAGATCGTCCATACTTTTGAAATTTGAGAAAACAGGCTGGGTGGAGCAGCCGAGTTTTGCCGCAAGACTGCGTGCATTCAGGGCATCAGAACCCTGGGTTCTTACTATATCTACTGCGGCTTCGATAATGTCTTTTCTGAATACTTCCGTCTTTCTGGCCATAATTAAATATCAAGTGTTATATTATTCCCGGCTGTCAGTCCTGTCAATGCAGGTATTGAAAACAAGCAGGGGCTTTGGCTATCATCCGTGGTATGAACAAAACAGATTACAAAGAGATAAATGAGACATTGAAGGCCCTTGTAAAGGATGTGCCTTACACAATGACAAATCTTGCAAATGCATCGGCACTTCTGAATGAGAAACTGGAAGGAATCAACTGGGTAGGGTTCTACACAATAAAAGATGACCAGTTGGTTCTCGGACCCTTCCAGGGCAAGGTTGCATGCACAATGATTGCCTTTGGCAGAGGAGTCTGCGGAACTGCAGTACAGATGGACAGCACTCAGGTTGTTCCCGATGTCCACCAGTTCAAAGGCCACATTGCCTGTGACAGCGCAAGCAATTCGGAGATTGTAATTCCAATGCACAGAAAAGGCAGAGTCTTCGGAGTTCTGGACATAGACAGCCCGCTTTTCAACCGCTTCTCAGAAGAGGACAGGGAAGGGCTGGAAGAGTTTGTAAGAATTCTTGAAAGTGTTCTTTAACTTGTTTTATATAAAGAAAAAACTCCGTCGGTTTTTCAGACCAACGGAGTTATTTTTTTTGCTTGAATAAGCTATTTATTTCTC
>Ga0310696_10001013_pt1 | contig 41303 bp, 71 predicted proteins | sample AusTroGonzalo_MG_4_FD_203885 | JGI IMG/M metagenome (GOLD analysis project Ga0310696, IMG submission 203885) | Bovine rumen microbial communities from tropical cattle in Woodstock, Queensland, Australia - Gonzalo_02 (v2) (version 2) | ecosystem: Host-associated > Mammals > Digestive system >... | reverse complement strand
TGATGAATTTGCTAATTTTCTAAATGACGTGAACGAATTGGCAACAGAAAAATATGGTTGGAATGTTAGCGGTTATGACTTTACGGATAAAGAGATATTAGAAATCATCCTATGCCCTGCAATCGGTATGGATTCAAAAAACAGGAAGTTTTAGGGAGAGGTGCGGAATGAAAAGAACAGTTGAAATATCATATACAGAATATTGGGTTATCCGAGTAATAAGAGATACAAATGGTTGCAAAACAGCAGTCAAGGAAATTGAGTTCCAGTCACCACCAACAGAGCAAGATATGGTAGACGTGCTTATGAATTGCGAACCGAATGAGTTTATATCAATCTTTCATAATTACAGACGGTAAGCGGAAAGGGGCAGAATGACAACACTAGAGAAGATAAGAGCAGAGATAGAGCAGAAAATGTCAAGAAAGCTGAGTGAGTTTAATCAGCATGACGAAAGCGATTATGACAGAGGTTTAGGTATGGCTTTGTTTATTATCGACAGATACGCAGAGCAAGAGCCGAGTGGGACAATACAAGGTAGCACTTATGGTGGAGTGTCATGGGGTGGGACATACAAACCGCAAGAGCCTAATTCAGATATTCGTCTTAATCGAGTTAAAAACGAATTAAATCAAGATAAAAACGAATTAGAGCCAAAGTGGATTCCTGTTAGTGAGAAGTTACCCCAAAATGGTACTTATCTTGTGACAGTAAGAAGTATGGTTGGTGTACCAAGAATAGATATTAGGTCATTTGCTAAAGACTTAAATAAAGTTGATGAATTTGATTTTCCTAAACATAAATGCGGTTGGTACGACTATGATAGCGAATATGGATATTGGGAAGATACAGAGGTTATAGCATGGATGCCTTTACCCGAACCATACAAAGTTGAACAGGAAAGTGAGGATAAGTAATGAAATATACCATAAAGTCGATAGTGTGTGATTATGCCGTTATTCGTATAGGTACAGACGAAATTGTATGTATTTGCAATATTAAAAGAAATGCAGAATTGATAGCGGATATTCTCAATGGTGATACTGATAATTCTTGTGCCTATTCTTATACTGTATATCCGAACGCAAAGTATAAAGTCATTAAGGCAGAAAGTGAGGAATGAATGAAACTTATAGTCAACGAAAAAGACGGTTGTTGCGCGTCAATTAACATTGAATACACACCAACAGAAGCACTCATCATAAATCAAGCCATGCGGAGATATGTTGATGATGAGGGAGTGCATGAGGATAACAGAACCGCTATGGAACAGATGCTTGAAGTAAAACCTATATTTGTTGATGTGGCAGAAAGCAGAGGTGAGGATAAGGAATGAGCGAAGAAGAATTAAGGTTTGTTGATGATAAATTGTTTGCTTATACACCATTGCCACAATACGGTGATGGAATATATAAAGTACAACTTGTAATGACTAAAGAGATTTTTCAAGAGTGCTATAAAAAGTGGGTTGAACCACATGAAAGCGAGGGGAAAGATGCAGATAGTAATTGATATACCCGAAGAAAAGATGAACGAAGATAAGACCATTGAAGACATGGTGCGAGAAATGGCAGAAAAGGGGTTAGTGTCATCATCTGCTTTATATCTTATGTCAAAGGAGTGTGAATAAGATGCTAATAGTGATTGATATAGATGAAGAATTATATTCGGCTCTAAAGTTCGAAATGAGATGTAAGTATAGTATGCTTAACGCACCTAAGTATGCCATAGCAAACGGTATACCGCTGCAAAACGAGAATTGGAACGTATCGTATAAGCAGTACATAGCGCAAAAAGCAGAGGAACTGAGAGAATATGAGCCTACCGACACTTGACGGAGTTATAAGAGCATTGAAAGCATTTCTTGAAAGCGTGGCGGTTATAGCGGTGATATGGCTTATAGGTGAGATAGTTTATAGGCTTGAAGAGAGGTGGAAGAAATGAGAACGTGTGAGTTTTGTATGTATGCATCGGACGAGTGCTTTTTACTGGAAGAACCGATTGAGTACGACCCGAGCGGAATGACACTAAAAGAAAACTGTCCGATGAGAAGAGAGTATGGTGACTTACAGATACCCAACAATGGACGGCAGGACATTCGAGGTGATGATACCCCTGACAAATAATGCCTTGCCGTTCATAAACAAAAGAATAGAATATGCGATGAAAAGGAGCGAGAAATGGGAAGAAGTATGTTTGACCCGTACAGAGAAGACATCAAAAGATGGTGCGAAGACGGACTGACGTGTACGCAAATGCTAGAAAAGTTGGGCGGTGGCTATTTAAGGGCTAGTCTGTACGAGTACATCAGACGGTACGAACTTCGTTATCCGAAGAAGTACGAGAAGTGCCAAGACAGAAACAAATGCGATGAATGTGAGTTTTGTCGGGAATTTCGCAACTGGAAAGGCACGTTCGACAAATCGAACAGAATTTGCACTAAAGCGTGGCAAGTAATAAGTTACGGCGTGATTTACTGTCCGACATGGTGCGAGAAAGGGGGAGAAAATGGATAATATCTGCGGAAACTGTGAGTTCTATCAGTACGAGTACGACGAAGACGAGTTTATTTGCAAGAACGAAGACAGCGGAGAGTGCGGTATCACTACAGAATACGATGGCACTTGCGATTATTTCACGGAAAGGGATGAGTAAATGATTACGCCAAGATATTTTGAGGAACAGATGCAGGAAATAGACCGTTCCTACAACGACGAGAACATCAAACAGTTTGAAATGCTGAAACTTATGGCAGATACGCTTGATACTTTGGGGTATTCTGCTGGAACGAAGATTTACAGAGAGGGGCGTAAAAATACAAGCGCTGCTGAAACAATTACAGATTATTTACAGGATGGAGTGTAAAAACAGTAATCAATTACAGATTGGAGGAAAACGAGTGTTAAACAAAAGAGATTTGCGGGATGATGATTTGTTACTTTGTTTTGACGATTTGACGAAAGCAATTCGCAAACAGGCAAAGAAGTATAACGTGGACTTATCCAAAATCCTAATCAGAAATAAGGAGTGCGAGAAGTACAGCAAGCGTTACATTTTCTATAACTGATAGGTTTCATAATTGGAACAGGCATTTCATACATAGAACTTCCTTTTGTGGCTGCGTGTGGCTTAAAATAAAGACACGAAAGGAGATTAGCCTATGGAATATGCACAAGCGGTTTTAGAAAGCGTTTTAGAGCAAATTAAGGATGAAATAAAAGAACTTGCTAGAGTTTATGACAGTCGTGACTTGTTTGGTATTGCCTACGAAAAGTTTGCAGAAAAGATTATAGACGTTATAGACGAACATAAGGAATAAAAAAACACCCTACCAGTTACGGTAGGGTGTCTTTTTATAAACTTCCGACTTGGGATTGTGACATCAGAACAAGGTATTCGCTGTCACTTCCCCAAAACCCACTAACGTTTCTTTTGCCATAATCATCAATGCTAGACACATATCTTGTGTTTTCGCCTTTCATTACAACGGTTAAATTCTCGTCGTAATCCTCTAAAATGTCCTTTAATTCCCTAACTGTCATTGACTTCATTCCTCCTATTCGTTTTAGTTCCAGTCGTCGCACGTGTCATCAAAGTCTTCTACTGGTTTCTGATACAGCCCGCACAGATATTTACCACCGTCAAAGTAAAAATGGTTGCAGTTCTCACAACGTTTATTGTTCTGACGTTCTTCTTCTTCGTGTTTCATATCGTCATAAATAGCCTTACGCATAGCGAACCTCCGATATAAATGGATTTAATCGCATTATAATATCTGCGCGGGTTATGTGCAAGCGTGCTCAATATGCCTCTAATTGCTCCAAACATAAGTCTTTGATAAATTCGTCGTATGCCTCGATGATTTCGCTTATATGAGCATCTAACGCGTTGTAGCCTGTATCCTGCGTTGCGAACCAATCCTTGTTTGCCTGATAGTGATATGCCTGTAAATTCTCGTTCCTGTTCTTCATATACATAATTACATCCTCCTTTGTAATTTTTTGTTTACGCTCCTGGGATAGTTTGGCGGTTTTTACACCGCCCATTGTAATTAGTAACCGCATTGAGTGAGCATCAGCACGTCTTCGTGAAGTCTTGTATCAAGCGTCATAATGCGCTTTTTGATGTATTTAATATCATTGTCAGACAGGTCCGTCAGTTCGCCTTCACCATCAACAGGACCGCAGATAATGAGATTTCCGACCAACATAACCTGTCCAAAGTTATCAATGGCTGAAATAATCGGGTCGTTTGTAAGTAAACCCTCGTCGTCGCAAATAATCTCATACCAATTCTTGCCAATGCTACGCGTTACGATGTCGATACATTTACAACCAATCATGTCATAATAATCCTCTAACCCCTGCGGATTAACCTCTTTAACCTCTTTGTTTACGCTGTCCAATAATAATGCTTTCATAGTCAACCCTCCTGTTCTTTTTCGTCTTTTTCTGCTTTTTCAAAATCTTCGATGAATGAGCACCACATTTCGTACTCAATGTCCCGTGGGTCGCACATATCAACACCGCCAAAGCCTTCGGGATAACGTTCTGTTAAATCGGGGATATACATGTAATCACCTCCTAATTGTCCCTGTAAATGTCTTCGATGTAGCCATCAAGTTCTACAATCCTGTTTGTAATTTTTCGCTCATCGGTTTTACTGGACGCGTGAGCAAGCGCTCGTTCCAGTTCGTAAATATCTCGTTCAATCCAATCTAAATCGTCGAAAGTGTATCTCATTATTTGCCCTCCTTAATCTGTTTACAGTACCGCCAAAAAGCCCTGTAGCCCTCATTTAGGGTGGCGTAATAGGTCACGCGGGGTTTCTTGCCTTTGCTCTTAATAACCACGTCATAGCCTAATATAAGCGCCCTCAATGATATTTGGCTGTTGTCAATGTACAATCTTCTTATGATGTACGGCATACGTCCTCCTGTAACTGGTCGATGAAATCCAAAAGATACTCAATAACCGTTTCGGGGTCGTTTGCGATATCTTCGGCAACGCTTTCGGGCGTCGCGCCCGCGTCCATCGCGCCCCAATAATCAACGTCAATGATGCGGGACGCTAGGGAAATCCTTTTCTCGTCCATCCTATTTCCTCCTTTCTGCTAACAGTTCCGCGTGACAAGTACACTTTCGCAGTTCAATAATGTAGTCATCACCGTAATAGTTCCAAAACATATCCGCGAAATGGTCGAATTTCTCGTATGCTCCGCGCTCCGAAATCTGACCAAGTTCTATTTTGCAGATGTGCTCATTTTTGCAAGTTACATTGAGTTCATAGTTGCTGGATAAAAGCATTTCAAATCCTCCTTTTTTACAATGTTTTGTGTAATTTCCCCCTTGAGGGGGTGGGCTATTTTACATAGCCCAATGTAAATTTCTATCCATGTATGAGTACGTCCTGAAAAACTGCTTTTCTTTGTAACCATCATTAGAGAAGATTAGCCCGCTGTTGTCTGTAATAAACTTTCCGACCGTCACAACGTCCCCTTTATAGGTCAAAAACGCCATTTTCGACCCGATAAGGTCAGATATGCACCTCTGGACGGTTGCGTCCTGTACGTCCTCAATGTCGCGGATAAGGGCGGGCAGATAGTTCGCGATAAATAAAGCCGTGTCGCTGTATTCCTTATCACCGTTTGACGTAATGCGGATAATACCGTTGTGCGCGATGCCTACGTTGCACCGTAAATCTAAAAGGCGCGTATTTTCTACATCATCTGTGAGCGGGAACGGGTGCGTCATGTGAGGATTTACGCCCGCCTGTGTAGAAATTCGGAAATGATAAATTACTACATCGTTGTCCGTAAATTTTTCCGCGTCCACGTTCCGCCTAAATTCCTTATAGGTCATAAATCCTTTATGGATTTCGACCATCCCGTCACGGATGCACATATAACCCGCTCCGTGTGGGTTGGCGTTCCACATTGTCGAAAACTCTTGCTCACTAGGTTGTCTAACTCCACTTTTTGAAATGCAAATGATACACATGTTTTACACCTCCTCGTATAGCCGTTTAATTAGTTCGTTTGCGGTTTCGTAGTCCCCGCGCTCTAATGCTTGAAAAATCATATCTGTAAGTTCTTTCATGCTATCCCCTCCGTGTATGCGTCCATAATGCGGGCGGGAAGTTCAAGCCATTCCATAACCATTTTTTCGCGGGCGTTGACTTCCGATAAAATCGCGTCAACGTCAAAGTTCTGCATTTCCTGCTCATAGCGTGTGCTATAGTTCCCACTTGTGATTGTTTTGAAAAATCTGTTCCTTGCCATTTTTACATCCTCCTATGTGATTTTTGGTTTTGGAGCGGGGACTTTTTACAGCCCCCGCTGTAGTTGTTATGCGTCAATTTCAATGTCCGTCAGAACGTAGTCCCACGATGTACCGTAGTGAGTAACGCCCCACAAATACATACCTAATTCGTTGTTATATAGCACGATTTCGTTTGTGTAGGCTTTCAGAATGTCCGCGCCGTTGTCGCTGATGATGTAATACTGGAAAATGTCAACGGGGTTGTCGTTTTCGTCGAACACATCACCGTTTTCGATGTTCCACGCGTCCCAACCAGTAACACCGATGATTTCGTTGTTAAGTACGTGTTGAAACGATTTTGCAAGGGTCGCATAGTCTATGCGCTTGTGCTCCTGTCCGTATGCGCTCACCTCGTTACCGCAAAAATAATTAGATGTCCATTTGCTCATTTTCAGTTCCTCCTGTTTTTACATGCTTTTGTGTAGTTTTTTGGTTACATGACGGGGCTTTTTACGTCCCATTATGTAATTTTCTGTTGTGGTCCACTCTGCATTTATGCGGGCTTGTGACCGCCTTTTGGCTGCATTAGACCCGCGGGGGAAAGCCCCCGCCTGTCATTAAAGTAATTCTTCCGTTTTTACGGTTGCGCGGATTGCGTCAAGGTCGTCTTGTGTAATCGTTCCCGCTGTAAAGCAGTTAGATTTCAGCCTATCAAACACGTACTGATTGCACCCGCTAAAGATTGCTACAACGCTGTCAAGTTGCGACCAGGACAACTCCTTAATTCTTCCTATGATGTGAAAAAGCGTTTCCATCGTATTTCTAAAACATGCATAATTCTTTTGACCCCCAACAAGGCGGATTTCTATGCGCCCGTCGTCAAAATGCGACCCGTTAAAGCAGTTTGAATGTGAACTGCTCATACAATGAACGTCTAATGTTTTGGCGTTGCTGTAGGTCATGCGTCTACACCAGTCTGTTGACCCTGTACGGTTAAAAGCAATTTTGAAAAGGTCATAATGATGATTGATGATGTAAAACAGTTTTCTACAGTTTTCTTCTTGTGTTTTGGCGGATGTGCCTAACAGACCGACGGACACATTTACATGCATACCTACGCCCGACGCTGTAGAAATACCGAACATCGGGAAAGCGTCATTCCACATGGTTTTAAAGTCTTTATAATGGTTGCGGATGAACTCTTTTGTCATAACTTGCGTAATACATTCCGTTCCCGTAATCGTGCAATCTGTCTGCTGTTTGAACAGGTTAGCGGGGAAAAGCGGGAAGATTGCGGTTTCCATGATATTAGATAGGATGTTTTGCGCTCTCATGTCGCGGTTCGTGCTCAAAATGAAATTTGTTTCAATCTCAAGACCGTAACCCTTTAAGGGCTTGCCATCAACGCGATTAAAATTGGCGTCACATTTAATCGCGCGGTCGCTTGTGAAATAGAGATTTTCGCGGAAACCTTGAAATGCGTAATTGACGCCGTATGTTTCGGTGTGGTGGTAACCTTGAAGATTGCCTTTTCTCATTTCCTTGTTGTTGTGCTGTTTGTCTTTTCTCATGTTCAATTCCTCCTATTTGGGTGGCTGTTTTTGCCGATTTTATGCGGTTTGCGGGGTGGCTTGCGCCCCCTGCTGATGTAAACATCATACTGCTAGTTGAAATAAATGTCAACAACAAAATGAAAAAATGAAATAAAGTTTTTTCAGTGGCACAAATGGGTGTTGTGGTTCGGCTTTCAAATGGTTGATGTTTTTGTCATGTTTCGTTAGAATAAATCACAAGGGCGGGCGTAATTTTTCCGACGCTCAAATCACAATCTGGACAAAAAAATGTGTGCACCAGGTAACGCACCCCGCAACGCAAGCGGGGGGAATTTTCACACGGTCAAATGTAAAAACCACATCGAAAAGGGGTGGAAGAATGGCAAAAACTACAGGGAACGATGTAAAAACCAAAAGTAGGGCGTCCATGATTATTGACGGGGACATTGAACCCGAAACCGCAAAAGAGCGTGGACTGCTGAACTTGCGTAAACGTGTGCCGTTTAATCAGATGGACGCGGAAAAGCGAAAAGAGATATGCAGAAAAGGGGCGGAAGCAATCAATCAACTGCATGGAGAGAAGAAAACCGCGCGGGAATGTCTAACAAATATACTTTCGCTGAAAGTTACCGATGAAATCGTAGCGGGTGCAGATATCGACCCCGCGATTGCCGAAAGGCTAAAGAGGGACAACCCAAACGCTACCATATACGATTTAATTCACGCGGTCGCGGTTGGGCGTGCGCTTGAGGGGTCTGTCAACGCTATGCAGTTTATAAGGGATACAAACGGGGATAAACCTACAGATAGGATAGATGTGACAGGGGAAATTGTGACAGACAGCGATCGCGCACTAATGCAAGCCATAGCACAACGCCTTGATAGCGGGGAACGGTTGGAAGTGGTCAAGGATTTACAGCCCGAACAGTAAAAACCCGCCTAGGTTTATGGAAGATTTACAGCGGTCCATGTGATTTTGGGAACGCACAACACAAACCCCGAAAAACACCACACTTTTTTGTATATAAGGAAGAAACTGTTCGCAAAAGACATGTTTGCCGAACAGATGAAAAGCCCGCAAACCCGCATGGTTGACACGTTTCTTTGTTTCGGTACGGTTTCGGGGTACTGGTTTCGGGGGAACGTCCGCACATGGCGCACAAATCCACATGGAAAAAACACACGCCCCTATGTAAATTTTTATAGGAAATTAGCGGGTTTCCACATGTGCGCGTGTAATTCTATGGAAGAAAACCACCCCCGCCCCGTGGTTTGCGGCTCGACTGGAATGGGTTCCCATAGTCCCCCTAACAAATTTTATATAAAAAATAAGTCGCTTTAGCGCACTAAAGTAAAGGAGGAAAGCATGATACCAGAGGTAAGACCAAGCAGAAATAAGATAGACGAGAATATGTTGATGCGGCAATTTGGTATAGGCAGATATGGGGCAGGAAACATAGACCTATTCAACAGACCGAGATATATGAACCCTGATGGGTCAGTATCAACGGTGTATTCTATGAGTTTCGGAACAGACGACGGGGAAGTGCTCGTCCCGAAAATAGCATATAACCCGCAGAACGGTATGCCTACAATCCTGTCCGATGATGATGCGATAAACAGATACTACAGAACAGGGGAGCATTTAGGGATATTTAAAACGCCCGAAGACGCGCAGGAGTACGCGAAGAGGTTACACAACCAGCAGGCAGCAATTTACAGATAGAACGAGGAGGAGGAAAAGCGTGAAAACAGGGATAGTAGTAGAGAAAGGGATAACAAAAATACCGTGGCAGTTAATTTGTAGGATATACAGGATGGTCGGGTTTAGGATGCTGATACCGAGGGGGCGAGAGGAGTGCCTGATAGTGTTTGATACATATAACGATGCACTAGAAGGATTAAGGTTTCTAAACGACATAGAGAAGAGGGTAGTTAAGTATGGTAATGGGAGTGAAATCGAATGAGTATAACGCGACGTATGAAACGACAGCGTTTGATGTAATACCGAGGAATGGGCTATACGAGATACGAGAGGTAAACAGCGGTTTAACATTTTTCATTGATAAGGGGGCATTTAATGACACCGAAAGAGGCGAAAAAGGAACTAGCACCGTTAAAAGATATGGCGAAAGACATCAAGTCGGTAGAGGACGAGATAGAGCGGCTCATAACGATAGCCACAAAGATGACAACCAGTTTCGACCCAGTAAACATTGTAGGAGCACCGAAGAACAAGATGGAAGATGCCCTTATGAAGTTAGAAGACTATAGATTACGTCTGTCGAACTTACTCATGGAGGACATAGCATACAAAAATAGGTGTTTAGATATCGTTTATCGGATAGAGCCGAAGTCGTTGCAGAAAATACTCCTGTACTACTATTTTCAAGATAATACGATGGAGAAGACTGCGGAGTTAATAGGCAAATCATATCAATGGACATACGAACTTTACAAGTCTGCGTTAAAAAAATATGCAGAAATTTCGTCCACTTGATAGAAATTGATAATACCTTTGTGTATTATGTTAATGGAAAAACCTGTTTCCAAAAGCAATTCTTCCTATTAAGGGTAGGGCTGATGTTAATTCATCAGTCCTATTTGCATTTATGGAATTTGAAAATTTAAAACCAAGTGAGTTACGAGAAAAAGAATATGACTATTGCCGCGCAAATCTCGAATATTTCGTCGAGAAGTACGGGCATATAGAGGATAAAGACGCGGATACGCTGGTCCAGCCGTTCAGACTTTGGGATGCTCAAAGGGATGCGCTGCGTCAGTTCCGCGATAACAGGCTAAACGTAATTTTAAAAGCACGTCAGTTAGGCATTACGTGGCTTGCTTTGCATTATGCGCTGTGGGTTTTAATCAACCCTGGGCGCACAGTAATCGGGTTGTCGAGAACAGAGGACGAGGCGCAGGAACTTGTAAGACGAATGAGCGTCATATTGGACAATATGCGTCCGTTATTTGCTCCGAAAAACGACCAACCTATAAATTGGGTTAACGCGACGTGGGAGAACACATCCCTTATACTTACAATCCATTTTCCAAATCTCCCCGATAGTGTATTCAAGTGTTTTCCCTCGTCGCCTAATGCAGCGAGGTCATTTACCGCAAACCTATTCATTTTTGACGAATGGGCGTTCCAGCAGTTCGCAGAAGACATTTGGAAAGCGGGTTATCCGACAATCAACCGTCCTACAGGCGGTCAGGTCATCGGGTTATCTACGATTGAGCGCGGTTCGTTCTTTGAAAAGGTCTTTACTGACCCCGATAACGGCTTTAATAAGATTTTTATTCCGTGGTACGCAGACCCTAGGCGGGATGATGCTTGGTATGAACAAACCAAACGTACTATGGGAGAAATGATAACGCAAGAGTACCCTGCGACCATTGAAGAGGCTCTTACAGTACCAGGAGGAAGTTTCTTTCCAGAAGTAAAAAGAGAAACCCACGTTGTTAAAAACGAATTAGAGGGGAAATTGCGAAGATATGTATGCCTAGATTATGGGTTAGATATGCTCTCCGCACATTGGATACAAGTAGACTCCAAAGGGAACGCCCAAGTTTATCGGGAATATGACGCTCCCGACAAGACAATAGGCGCAGCGTGTGACATTTTACTGTCATTAAGTGACGGAGAGAACATAGAATACTGGCTTGCACCGTCTGATTTGTGGTCACGAAGTCAGGAAACTGGTAAATCGAGGGCGGTTTTGTTCTCCGAGAACGGAATTAACCTCACAAAAACGTCGAGGGACTTCCCTGCTGGCTGTGCATCCATGAAAGAGTGGCTAAAACCCGTCGGAGAACACGCTAGATTGACGATTTTAGACGGTTCTGCGCCAAATCTGTACAGATGCCTTACCAAAATCCAAAAGGACAAGAAAAGGGCAAATATCTACGCTAAAGACCCACATGATTTGACACATGATGTTGACTCATTGAGGTCTTTTTGTGTTTGGTGGGTACGTTCACCCGAAGTGGACTACGAAAAAATTGAAACGAAGTACCACAATTCGATACTTGAGGACATAGAAAACGCTAGTAAAGAAGACAGAGAGTACCTTTTGAAGAAATATGGAGAACCCGTATGAGGTTAAAGACGCTCATGGAGAAAGCCAAGAAGACAATCGCACCCACGAAAGAAGACAAAAAGAGAGATAAATGGCGTGGAAAACTCGAAAACGCCCGAATTGCATACTCTTCTGTGCTGTCAGAAGTCAAAAAAATGCAGGGAATTTACGAGGGAACGCGTGAAGTAAACGGAAACCCGAATACGAACGTCGCCGCAAAGGATTTGGCTATCAATGTAAGGAATATTGCCTACGAATTGATTGAGTCGCAAGTAGACTCGTCCATTCCGATGCCAAAAGTAACAGCAATCCACGAAGAAGACGAGCAATTAGCCCGCTCTATTGAAAGAGCGCTGGTAAATAAGGTGAAATTGCTCAAATTATCCATCATCAACGACAAAATGGAGAGAACCGTACCCGTACAGGGCGGTGATTTCTTTATGGTTGAGTGGGATAACGACCTTGGGTTTCACTCAAATTACGGTGACGTGAACGTTTTAGAGGTCGCTCCTAGGCAAGTTATTCCGCAGCCTGGTGTTTCTGACATCGAGGAAATGGACTATATCTTCGTACAGACGGCTCAAACCAAGAGATACGTCAAGGATAAGTACGGAGTAGACGTCGAAGATGCGTCGGAAGAATATAAGGATATAAGGGGCGCAGAGGGCAATTCTAGCCTTGATACGGACATCGTTACAGTAAATACCGTCTACTACAAAAATGACGGTAAAATCGGCAGATTTGTGTGGGTAGACGACTATACACTTGAAGACCTTGACGACTATCAGGCAAGAATTACCCGCAAGTGTAAAGAATGTGGATATGTGACTGACGAGAAGACTTGTCCACAATGCGGTTCAAAGAAGTTTGAAGAGTCCTCGGATGAAATTCAGACTATCTCTATTCCGCTCATGGAGGAGCAGGGTGTCGATGAAATGGGAAATCCCGTTCAGATATCCGCAGCAGAAGAGGTTCAGATTGAATATTACAAGCCGAACTGTTTCCCGCTGATTGTTCGCAAGAACGTATCAAAGTCCGACTCCCTGTTAGGGTTTAGTGATGTAAAAGTCATTGAGGACCAGCAGGACTTAATTAAGAAAGTAGGTAGCAAGGCTGCTGAAAAGACTTTAAAAGGTGGCTCAATCGTCACATTACCTCGTGGAGTTAAGTTGGAAACAACTGATAGAGAGTTAAAGATTGCTCGACTTGATGACCCTCAGCAGAAGTCCATGATTGATGTGCTGAATATGCAAGTAAACATTCAGCAGGATATGCAGATGGTCAATAAAGCCTATGAAGATGCTCGTTCTACGTTAGGTATTACGGATGCGTTCCAGGGTAAATATGACCCCTCTGCTGTATCGGGTACTGCGAAACAGTATTCCATCAATCAGGCAGCAGGGCGTCTTGAGTCCAAGAGAGTGATGAAAAACGACGCTTATGCAAAACTCTACGAAATGATGTTCAAGTTTTGGCTTGCATATGCTGATGACCCGCTCCCGATTACTGGCAGCGGTGTAAACGGCGAGCAGGAGTTCGACCTTCTTGATAAGTCAGATTTCGTAAAGCAGGACGCGGCAGGAACATGGTACTGGAACGACGAGTTCTTATTTGAAACAGACCCCACATCGACGATGATGGCTAACCGTGAGGCTATGTGGCAGCAGATTGACATGAAACTGCAAAGTGGCGCATTTGGTCAGTTAGGCTCATTAGAAACAATGAGATTGTATTGGAGTCTGATGGAGAAGAACCATTATCCTAACGCTGGTGACGTTTTAAGTCAGATAGAAATGTTAATGGCTCAACAGCAGCAGATGGCTCAACAGCAGATGCCTATGGAGGGAGTCGCCAATGAAATGCCCGTTATGTAATTTAGAAATGCGTATCATCCGAACAAGAAATATCCTTGAGAACGACAACACTCCCGACGCGGAAACAAAGTTGTTCGTAGAGCAGGACCTTTCTTGTATGAATGAGAACTGTAACAACCACAAGAAAATAGTGGAAACGGTAAGACACGAAGTACCGATTGGCTAAAAGGACTGAATAAGTCCTTTTTTAGTTGATAAATCCGCAGGAGTAGCGAAAAAACCCAATAGAAAGGAAAACTGAATATGAAAAACAATCTTCTTGAACTTGACTTACAACTCTTTGCAGAGGAGGTCGAGGGAGTAGGCGTAGAAGAGCCGACCACCGCCGAGTCGGAAGAAGAAACATCGGAGGAAGAAACTGTTGAAGAAGGCGAAACAGAAGACGGGAACGCCGAACCCGAACAGACTCCCGAAGAGAACGCACGATACGCCGCAATCAGACGCAGAGCAGAGGAAGACGCAAAGCGTAGATACGACGCTGAAATGGGTCAATTAAATCAGCAAATCGCGGCTATGTGCCAAGGGACTACGCACCCTGTAACTGGAAAGCCCATCATGAATGTGCGCGAATATATTGATGCACTTTCCACGCAGCAGAGGATGGAGAGGGAAAACGAACTTAAAGAAAAGGGAATTGACCCATCTGTCATCGACAAAATGATTGCGGAAAACCCCGTCGTAATGCAAGCCCGCCAGGTTCTTGAGCAGAACAGGATGGCGGAGGCAACGAACGCATTACAAAGAGATATGGCTGAACTCGCCAAGATTGACCCCTCTATTAAGAGCGTTGACGATTTAGCCGCATTACCGTCATTCCCAAGGATGCTTGAGAGCGTAGCAAGGGGTGAGTCCCTTGTAGATGCCTACAAGATGTGCAACTTTGACGCGTTTATGCAGCACACAAACGATGCTGCAAGGCAGCAGGCTATCAATCAGATGCGCGGGAAATCCCATCTTCCTAGTCAAACACAGGGAGTAGCAACTGAAAACGATGACGACGTTGAAGTTCCACCCGAAATCATGGCGCGTTTTAAGGCTGACGGCAAAACAGAAAAGCAGATTAAAGAACTCTATAAACGAGTACCACACTAACAGGAGGAAAAAGGTATGGCATTTGAATTTGTAAGGAGTGAAAACTCCGCATATCCGATTGAAAAAGAACTCGTTGCCACCGCTACCACACAGTACAAGCATGGTTGCGCTCTGAAATACGGCTCTTCCACAGGAACGGCTGAACTGGCAACAGGAACAACGAAACCCGAATACATCTACGCAGGAAAGGACATCACGGCAGCAGCAGGAGATAAACTCGCTGTTATCCCCGTTCTTCCCGAATACGAGTTTGTTACTTCTTTAAGTACAACAGGCACATCCCTTAAAGAAGGGCAGAAAGTTACTATCGCATCTGATGCGTTAAGAGTAACGGCTACGACTTCTAGTGGTGTATTCCAGTTACTTGAGCCTGGTAAGGCATCGGGCGCTTACATCCGTGGCAGATTTGTATAAGAGAGGGGGAAAAAGACATGGCAGTAACATTTAGTAAGCATGGCGGACTGAATGACGAGGCTTGGAAAGTTATCGACACCGAACTTTCTATGGTTATTCAGGATACGGACACAGAAAAGAATAAAGATGACGAACTTGTTAAGGCTCTTTACAACGTAAAGACTTCCAAGAAGTTCGGTGAGAAACAGGGTAGCATGACTGAGTTCGGTAACTTCGTAGAGGTTTCCGAGGGTGACAATGCTGTTGCTGATGACATTCAGATGGGATTTTCCAAACTGATTGAGCACAAGCAGTACATCAAAGGTTTCACTTGCACAAGAGAGGCAAAGGACGATGGCGACATCGACATGATGAAGGCTGCTGCTGCGAACTTTGTTCGCTCCTATAAGAGGTCGAGAGCACAGTTTGCATCCGACTGTCTGACGGCAGAGGGTACAACCTTTACTTATGAAGGCAAGACCTACGACAAGACAACAGGCGACGGCAAAGGTCTGTTTGCTACGGACCACCTTGGCAAGAAGACTGGTGTTGCAGAACAGTCCAACGTTTTCACAAACTTCTTTGGAAACGATGCTACGATGCTCTACAGACTGGCTAACATTGGTCGTAACTTCAAAAATCAGAGCGGTAACGTTATGGGTTACACCTTTGATACCATCATCATCCCTGGTGATGCTTGGAGATTAGAGGACCTTGTTCAGACGATTATCCATTCTCGTCTGCGTCCTGGCACAAACAACAACGACATCAACACGCAGGAAGGCAACTGGAAACTGATTGTTGACCATCGTTGGGCTGCAAACGCAGCATCGGGACATGAGCCTTTCATCCTGATGTCTTCCGAGGCACAGAAAGAACTTAACGGCGGCGTGTTCTATGACCGTGTTCCGCTGGATGTAGCAAACGAAGTTCTGCTGGATAGCAGAAACCTCAAGTGGACAGGCTACACACGTTTCTCCGCTGGTTTCTATGCTTGGCAGCCGTACATCCTTGGCGGTGCATCCGCAGGAACAACCTTATCGTAAAAGGGGGAAACGCATGATACCTAAAGGACTTAAAGTAGGTCAGACGTTTAAAGACGGCATTTATACCTACAAAGTTACACAGGTTATTGGCGAAAACTATGTGAGTGAAAGGGTGGGGGAAACCTCACCCTCCGCTCCCGTAGAAGAGCCGAAAGAAGACATCGAAGATGTCAAAGAAGACTATGAGTCGTTACCCTATGCACAGTTAAAGAAACTCTGCGCTGACAGAGGATTAGATGCATCGGGTAAGAAAGCAGAACTTATTGCAAGATTAGAGGGTTGATATGAGTACATGGTATGACTTAAAGTTGGCAGTTCTACAGAAGATGTTCGCAGCAGACGACGAGATTATTGATGACGAGTCTACTCGTGGATATATCTCCGCCATGCCGCATTGTGCAAACGAGGGCTTGGCATTACTGGCAACCGCAGGAAAGTTCATCACAAAGTCCGTAAGTATCGCGCAAATGGATATTCCCAACCTTGTTGGCGACGAAATTTCGGGCAACATTCATGAGTTTTCCGATGAATACTCATACCAAGTAGACCAAGGGCAATCCTATTATTTTGAGTGTGCAGGAACAGGCACTTGCGAAATCTATGTTGACGATGCTGTAGTAGACACGTTGACGCTTGAAAGCCCTAGTTATACAGCATACAAGGGTCTTATCTCTAACGCCGACAAGAAGACGGTTAAATTTGTCTTTTCCACATCATATCCAATGGCTTTAAAAAACTGTGCGATTTATGCACAGACCTTTGCAGAGGATGTGGACGTTGTACCGTTCACCAAAAAGGTTAAGTACAACATGACGGATTTGGTCGATGACTTCTATATGATAGACCCGCAGGGCATCTATTATGAAGGCGCATATCAGACATATTTGCAGACCGCAGATTTTTACCAAGAAGGAACTAAAACTCTCGTATTAGACCGTGATATGATTGGAAACTTCACGATTTACTACAGAGCATATCCGATGGAGATTACTTCGGAAACGGAAGACGATACAGAGTTACCGCTTGACCCCGAAGTATACGCAATTTTACCTCTTTATATGGCGTCACAACTATATAAGGATGACGACCTTGGTATTGCCACTTCTTATCGCAACGAGGCTGAGGTGGCTTTTGACAGACTGGTTAATTCTGCGAACTTATCTGCATACGAGAAGTTCACAAGTGATACGGGGTGGATTTAAATGGCAGTTTCCTTTAAAGTTCCTAAATCACCAAAAAGAGATATATTCGTCATTGACGAGTTTATGGGTGTAGACCTTACAAATACTGGCTCTAACATTGACGAGAACAAAAGTCCTAACGCCGAAAACATGGTTCGCTATGTGCCTGGCAAGGTTCGTAAAAGGACTGGGTTTCAGACTAATGTCCTGTTTTCTGATGCAAAAGATATAAACCGCGCAAAAAACACTTCTGACGAGTGGGTAGAAATTCATCCCGAAGACTTTGACTATAGTGGAAGATTTTTATTATCCAACTTTTATCAAGTGTTGGATACTGCTTATGTCGCATACGAAGTTGAGGCAGTCGGTGAATATTCGGAAGTATTGTGGTTGACAGAGTGTGCGTATAATTACACAACTGGTAGTAATCATTATTCAGGCACAGAAGAAACACCATATAGAAACAGAAGATATTGGTTTGGGTACAATTCATATAAAACAACTGGTTTTGGAATTGCAAGGTTTAGCGACAACCCGAATGATTATATAAAAATTCGTGGATTAAAAGTATTTGAAGATACTACTGCTAGTAATGCGACAGAATTGCTAAACCTTCCGTGGACTCCTGCACCCGAAGACAATGGAAATCATTTTTGCAGAACAGAAACGGCAAGCCCCGTCTACGGATGCCACATTCTTCGTAATGGTAATTTCGACGGAAACAGAGTTGTCAATGTAAATAGAGCGCTTGGAACGTCAAATGAGTTTCAGACATTTACCATAACGTCTACGAGAAGTATCTTATATAATTTAGGCGAGGCTATTTACAGAACGGCAGATAACTATAGACTTGTAGAAACATTCCTTGACTTTGAATATATTTTGTCAGGCGACAACACGTGGATACAAGTCGCAGGAAATGGTTATGGTGGTGATGCAACACTAACCGACACAAACGGCGAAGTAAAGCATTATTCGTTAAAGATACCGACTGGAAGTTATACAAGCGTTAATGTAACGGCTGGAACGGAGTATGGCACAGCAAATACGGCTACGTTACAGATTAAAAACCTGACTGTATGTTATCAAAAGGACGACAAGTACAAGTGGAGTCCTGCACCAGAAGATAACGATGGCGTTTTCCATACCGAGGATATTTACAACATAGGTCGTGAAAACGTCGCGCTGATAGACTCGTATAGCAGGGAAAGAGTAAATTCTTCCGCAACAGAGAACAACTGGATACAAATAGCAGATGCAGACCATCACATTAACGGGTTTGCAAAAATCAGTTTTGACATCCATACAGACTCAAACGCAGAGCCAAACCAAATTATTGTAGATGCTGTAAACGACCACAATCAATGGTTAGTACACGATATCGTAACGGCAAATCTTGATAAAAAGCATTATGAATGGTATTTGAGTGCTGCCGCAGCAGATTACTACGTTAAGTATTTAACGGTTGAGTTTTATTTTTCCACGACTGGAATTACCTACAGTTACGATATTTCTAACATCGAACTGAAAGAGATTTCTCCAAAAGAGTATTATTCAATTTCTTCCAAAAACTACATTTATCATGTGGGAGCAGACTTTTGGTTAAGACCGAGTAATGAGTCGGGATTTAAAAAGATTTACTCGTCCGCAAACAAACGGATTAGCCGTTCGTGGCAGTTAAACGATAATATCTACATTATAGATGGTAGTGATATTTATACTTATGCAGTTGGTGACGAAAGGGCTATTCCACTTACAGAGATTGGGAAAATTCCTGTCGTAACGATTGCGAAATCTCCGTCAGGTGGTGGGACTGGGTACGACGCACTTAATATGCTACAGCCTGGGTTTGAAGAGTGGTTTACTGTATCACAAGCAGAGGCAAGCGAAAAAATTTTTCACTTATCTTTTGGACAGTTAGACCACAAAGAAACGCAAGCGTGGGTCATGGACTCAAACGCTAACTGGGTGCAAAAGAAAGAGGGCGTTGATTACTCTGTTGATAGAGGAACTGGAACAATCACTTTTGTTACCGCACCTGGCAAAACACCGTCAGGCGAAGATAACGTAAGAATAAGAGCCTACAGAACTGTTGAGGGGTATGCAGATAGAGTTAGAAAATGTACTGTTGGCGCATTGTTTGGCGTAGGCGGTGCAGGAGATAGGCTCTTCTTGAGCGGCAATCCCGATTATCCGAACTGGGATTTCTATTCGGAGCAGTTTGACCCGACCTATTTCCCCGATTTGGGATATTCGGTTATGGGTTCTGCGGCTAGTGCGATTGTCGGATATGCTATTATCAACAACTATTTAGCAGCCTTTAAAGATGAATATGACGAGTCACAGGCGGTATTCATTAGAGAGGGCGACATGGTTGTCAATCCGACGACAAACGCGTCAGAGCCAGCGTTTAAGTTAATAAACACACTTCAAGGGAACGGTGTTATTGCACCGTATTCTTTTGGGTATCTTACGACAGAGCCGTTGTTCCTGACGCGTTCGGGAGTATACGCTATTACGGTTCAAGATATTACTGGTGAAAAATACAGCCAAAACCGTTCGTTCTATCTCGATGGGATGTTAACAAAAGAAGACCATCTTGAGAACGCGGTGGCGGTTGTGTATAAGGACCAGTACGTTCTAGCAGTCAACAATAAGTTATACATATTAGACGGTATTCAGCCAATCAGGACAGATAAGTCAATGCCGTATTCTACAAGACAGTACGCAGGGTTCTATTGTACAAATGTCCCTGCGTTATGCATGTGGACAGACGACCAGGCATTGTGGTTTGGTACAAACAGCGGAAGAATTTGCAGATTTGCAACAGACGTTGAGTCGCTTGAGTCGTACAACGACGACGGTGCAGCAATTTACGCTTGTTGGGAAACTCCTGACCTTGACGGAAGGCTGTTCTACAAGAACAAGACGTTCAGATACTTTGCAGTTAGAATGATGTCCGCAATCAAGACATCAGTAAAGATGTGGTCGCAAAGACTTGGTGAATGGACATTTATAAAAGAAACAACTGCAATCAGTAAAATCTTCGACTTTAACGACATAGACTTCTCGCTGTTTACGTTTAGGTCTGATAGTTCGGAAAAGGTTGCACATGCTAAAATCCGCGTCAAGAAAGTTGACAAGGCTAAATTTAGACTGGAGAACGGAAACTTGAATGAGCCGTTTGGCTTGTTCGATTTAGCACTCGAATACATCGAGAGCGGAAATTATAAGAGGTAGAGATATGGCATTTACACCAATAGCAGACTCAGATTTTAACGGACATGGAGCGAGGTCTTTACCTGACCAGCCCACAATATCAGCAAATGAATTAAAGAGAGTGTTCGACGAGGACGCTAGAGAAATCGTAGCGCCAGCAGTCAACAGACTTATCGGAGAACTTGAGGCGACATCCGCATCGGCATCAGTCGGTGCGGTAGCGCCTACTGGCAGAACTGGAAATACGGTTCAGTCTTTACTGAATGATATTTCCACAGCGGTTGATGGGAAATCCACAATCCAGTTGTCAAATGTTTCCACAAGTGGTGTTAGGATTGCAACAGTTACAATCAACGGTGCATCCACAGACTTAAAGGCATCCGCAAGTACGGGCGGTGGAACATGGGGAACGATTACTGGTACGCTGTCTGACCAAACAGATTTGCAGACCGCTCTTAACGGAAAAGCAAACTCAAGCCACACTCATAGCGCATCCGACATCACGTCAGGATTGGCTGCGGTAGCAACAACAAACAGTTACAATTCGTTGGATAACAAACCGACTGTTGACCAGTCTTACAGTTCTTCGTCCACAAACGCACAGAGCGGTACTGCGGTAGCAGACGCAATTAGTGGAATTTCGTTTCCAGTAAATGATGCGTTTAAGAAAGTAAAGGTTGGTCAGTACGAGATTACTGCTAGTGATGAGGACACCATTGAGTTTGCTCAGGGTGCAAACGTAACCATCACGCCTGACGTTGGAAATAAAAAAATCACAATCTCCGCAACTGGCGGTGGCGGTGGTGGCGGTGGCGACATGTACATGGCTGTCTACGATACAAACGAAGACGGCATTGTAAACAGCGCAGACACAATCGCAGGACTTACGGCAACTGTTGCAGAATTGAACATTCTTGACGGTGTAACTGCTGACGCTAGTGAAATTAACATCTTGGACGGCGTAACAGCGTCAACGGCAGAATTAAACATTTTGGACGGTGTTACGGCAAGTGCATCCGAACTGAACATCTTGGATGGCGCAACACTTACAACCACAGAACTGAACTATGTAGATGGCGTAACGAGCGGTATTCAGTCGCAGTTAAACGGCAAGGCTGCATCTGACCACACTCACACGTTGACGATGGCAACCGATAGCGGAACATCCGCAGTAGATTTGGCTGCCAATACAAAGTACAAACTGACGGCAGGCGGTTCAACACTCATTTTTAAAACTCCCGAAGATGCAGGGAGTGACATCGCGCCAGTTCCTTCTTCTGGACTTACAGAAAACGATGTTGTTAGCGCTGTAAACGATGCCCTGACAATAGACGGTGGCGCAAACGAAGAAGTTCCTTCCTTATTCGGAATGGGCTTGTGGGCTAATACAGACTGTATCATTCTTATGGCTCAAGTAGACCAAAGTGATGATGGTCTTGGAGCATGGAACGATAACTGGAAGACAGACGGAATTAGAAGTGGATGGCTTTGGGATGAGTCGTTGTATCAGGTCCTTGAGGATGGAAACGGAAACAGAAGATACGACATTCACATTGAACCCGATTTTGATGTGGCAGAGGGTGAAGTAGTTAGTCTTTACTCCATGCGAATTGACGATGACTATACGTTAAACGGTGTTCATGGTGGTTGTGTAGCGTTTAAGTTTAACGGTGAAATACAGAACACCCATGCTTATGTTGGCGTGAAGTTGACGCATCTTCGCACCAAATACAAAGTCGTTACGCCCTTAACGTAGAAAGGAGAACGGTATGTTCATAGAAATAGATAAAGTGAAATATACTTGCAGAGCAGAGTATAGCACAACACAAATGGGAAGACCGTTACTTCGGATTGTATCATCGGATGCGCCAGTTGCTACGGACGGATTTGTACTTTGGAACGATGATGAAAGCAAGTCTGGTGACAAGAGTGATTACAAGTATCTGTACCGTCAGGACGGCATTGTAAAGGAATACACAACCGAACCCGAAGAGATTATCCCTGCTCAAGGGTATACAACTGGAGTACCCGAAAATCCGATTGCAAAGGCGTTAAGCAATCTCAACAACAGAATTACGGCAATCACACCGTATGAGCAGACAAAAACGGCATACTACGGCGAGGTTGAAAAAGTCTTTTACGGCGTTCCGAACGGGATTTTGACGGTGAACATGGACGGAGAATATTCGGTTGAGCGTGTAGAAGATAGAGTGTTCGTGCGGTTTGAGCGTTTGGCTGAAATGAAAGATATCACAATAACAGTTGAATAAGAGAGGAGAGAAAACATGGAAAATTACGCAGTAATTCAGTTTATCAATGGGGCATTTGCAGTAAAGTACGAGGGTTCTGACCTTGCAAGCATGAAGTACAACTACCATAATTGGTTATCCCTTTTATGGAACGACACGGGCGCAGTAAACGGCGTTGTGAAACTTGTGGACGCTAACTTGGATGTTGTTGACGGTTGCGTTGAGTTCATCAGCAAGCCAGCAAAGGGGTGATTTTATGGCAGTATTTCCTATGGTGAGAGGTGGCACGGGAAGTAGTGATGTAACACTTAAATTCACTTGTCAACCTTGTAGGGTTCGCAGTTACAATTCATCTAATAACGCACAAGCATATGACGCTATTGAAACCGATAACATCAAGCATTTTAAGTCTACCTACAATAGCACTTTAAGTACATATTCGGATGAAAATAATTATATTGTCGGATACACAAACAGTCTTACATCGGGGTTTGATCCTTATGCTTCGTCTGGATTATCGAGTACAACGGCTTTGGCTAGTGCAGATTTTGATGTTGATAAATCCTACAAATATCTTGTGATATGTTGTCAAGGTACTACGTCTTTTGGACGCATATATGATGTTGAACTGACGCTTGGTTAAGGGAGAAAAATCATGGCAGTAACAGAATGTAACTATTTTGATAATGGTGGGGGCGGTAACGCATTTAGCGTTCCCGAAATGAAAACAGTAGCGGGCGGTGGATATGCTTATGTTTCCGCAAGTAACGTATCAAAAGTAATCCTTTTTATTCCCGAATTGCCCGAAATTTCTTTTTGGGATATTAGCGGAATTGGTGACAACTATGTACTTCCCAAAAACGCAGTTACGCCGATTACAAATCCGACAACGGCACAAGTAAATCAGTCGGTTACTTATTCAAACGGCACGATTACTATTCATTCTGAAAGTAGCGCACAAAGGGATGTATGGGTTACTTATTGTTAAAGGAGAAACATCATGGCAAAAGCAGAATTAAATTTCGGTGAGTTGAGTGGGGGCGCAGATATTGATTTAGGCAGACCCGACGATCAAAATACAAGTATTTCCGTCGCTTATAACGTATGGAGTAGCGCAATAACTGCTGCAAAGAAACCTAGATATATTGCTATCACTTTCAACAGAGCGAATGTCGGCGATGGTTCTGTATGGATTGCAGACACGAAAAACGAAACCGCAAAAACAATCGGCTACAATGGTGGGTTTCGGTTTTCTGATGTTGCGTATAGCGATGTCGTTCAATTTGTTTCTGATACATCTTTTAAGATAAGGGGACAAGCAAGCGGCGATACATTCACTTATCAAGTCGTTTGGTGGTACGAGTAAAGGTTACGCCTATGGCACTAATGAGAGGTAAATCATGTACATTTATATCAGCGAAACAGACTTAATCATTGATTTGATTATAACAGCAATACCAGTCCTTGGCTTTATACCCTTAATTATCGTGTGGATAAAAGACTCCAAAGAGGATAAGTTGGCACGAAAACGGTATAAAGAGTGGTTGGTTAAATACGAAAATGAGCAATAGCACCGATTAACTCTTAAAACTGTTCGGGTGTATAGCGAGCGTACAAATCCCGTGAGTGTAATGCTCATGGGTGGCGCTTGCGAAATTTAAAGGTATCTGCTATGGCACTAGTACTTTTCATTATTATCATGGCTATAATAACCGCTATTCTGTTTTGGGTGCAGGCGGTGATTTATGAAAAATGGTATGAAAGAGAGGAAAAAGACGATGAAAACACTAGATAAGGTGTTGATAATTGTGGGTGGCTTTTTAGCCGCCTTTATTATTGCCACTGTTGTCATCTATACTGTCAACGGATGGCAGTATGACACGCTCATTCCTTGCGTAGTAGGCAGTGGTTTGGTCGAAACCGTAAACACCATGATTATTACGGTGAACAAAATAAAACACAAGACAGGAGAGAATGAAGATGGATTGGAAGACGAAATTAGCGAGTAGGAAGTTTTGGATTTGTGTAGCAGCGTTTTTAGGTTCTATTGCAACTAGTATCGCAGGCTTATACACAAGCAATCAGACAGTAATCATTATCGGAACAGTATGCGGTATTCTTTCCGCAGCAATCTACGCATTTTGCGAGGCGTGGGTTGATGGAAAGGCTGCTGAAAACACAGTTTATATAGAGGACGAAGATGACAGCGAATGATGTAATCAGAAAAGCATATGACGAAATCGGTGTATCGGAGTATCCGCCTAATTCAAATAACGTAAAGTACAACACGGCATTTTACGGCAAGCCTGTGTCGGGGTCAGCGTATCCGTGGTGCTGCACTTTCATTTGGTGGTTGCTATCTACTTCGGGCGTGAAAGTCCCGAAAACTGCATCGTGTGCGAATATGGGGAACTACTACAAGAAAGAGGGGAAGTTCTTCACAAAGAAACCGAGTCCAGGCGACTTGGTTTTCTTTAAATATAACCGAACGAATAACTGGACCAATCATATCGGCATCGTTGTTGAGTCAAACGAGAATTACATAGAAACAATCGAGGGTAACACATCGGTTAATTCGGATGATAACGGCGGCGCGGTTATGAAACGAAGACGAAGTAGCAACATTGTCGGATACGCAAGACCCGATTACGATGGCTCTTCGTTCGACGATAAGCCCGTATTAAAGAGGGGCAGTACAGGAGATTATGTCAAAGCGTGGCAAAACTATTTAGTGACGTGCGGTTTAGACATAGGTAAAAGCGGTGCAGACGGCATCTTCGGAAAGGACACCGAAAGTGCTGTTAAGCAATATCAGAAACTCAAAAACCTCCCAATCACAGGAATAATTGATAAAGACGATTGGGACTCGGTGGGAAAATAAGGGGGTAAAAAGATGGCATACTACACAGGACCTACAGGAAGTTCAGTAAAGAGTTCGCTCAAACCGACGACGGAGCAGATTGCAAGCAAGATGAAAGTTCTTGGTAGCACAGGCGGCAACCTTACGGCAGATGCATACCCTGCATCTTATATACCGACAAGCGGTGTAAGCGGTGCTAGAACAACTGCATCAACAAAGAAAGCAAGCGGTGGCTCTAGTTCGGCAAGTGCATCCAACACAGCAGACGCATATAACGCTCTTTTAGCGGCATACAGAGCAAACGACTACTCTGACTACTACAATCAGATGAAAGCGGCAGCACAGGCTGCATATGACCGTGGAATGAGCGCTTTAAATAGTGCTTACAATTCGCAGTTAGGCTCTTTGAGCAGCAATTTAGACGAAACCAAGAACCAGTTGGCTAATCAGTATAACTATTCCCGTGGAAACATCAATACTGATGCAGAGAACTCCTTAAAGCAGGCTTATATCAATCGTATGCTTTCGCAGAAGAACCTTGCACAGCAGATGTCAGCACAGGGGTTGAGCGGTGGCGCAACAGAAACCACGATGGCAAATATGCTGAATAATTACGGCAACGCACGTAATAATATCACCACACAGGCTAACAAGTCCTTGGCAGACCTTGAGCAGAACTATGGTGCTAATCTGTCACAGGCTATGCAGGCTTATAACTCCGCAGTTGCCAATGCCAATTTGCAGAAAGCACAGCAGGCTATGCAACTTGAGAACGCTCTTTCCAACAATCAGATTTCCGCTCTGTCCGATTATCAGTCGCTTATGCAGAGAGAAAATCAGAACTATCTCGACCTTCTCAAGACTGCTATCGCAAACGGTGCTAACTTTGCATACACTCCTACGGCTGCGAATAACGCCGTACAGGGCGTCGCAGTTCAGCAGGCTGGTATGCCTACGGCTAACTCCAATTACGCCGCTTTACAGGCTCTTATGAACGCACAGCAGACACCTGGCGGTGGCGCTGCTATCTCTTTGAACAGCCCTGTAACAACAACAAATGATTTGGCACAAATGTTGGCTATGATTGCACAGCAGAGGTAGAGTTATGCAGAATAGAGAAACTGGAAAAACCTATAAAAAAAGTCCGATGGGTGGAACAAGAGAACCCCAATTAAAAGATACAGTAGCAAAAAAGACTACACGAGTTCCGTCTGAAAGAGAAGAGGCGGTTTCAAAACTTCTTGCAGCCTACAACAACAAGGCATACGCAAGTCCAACCGCTCCTCTCCTTGCTCAATACAAAGGTGATGGATACAACACGGTAACTGCAAGCAATCGTGGTGGCGACAGACTTGGTTTTGTGACGAAAGACCGTGTTCCCGATGAAGTAGTTCCCGATAGCCGTTGGAAGAACAGATACGGCGTAGGTATTGATAACACGCTGCCTGTCGATAGTGGTTATTATGAGAACAACATCAACACTCCGTTAGGCGACTTTGACTATGGACATGACGGAGATACAGCATTTGCGGGGTTCACTCCAAACCTCGAAAGGACGAGTGATTACTACATCAACGGTAGCGGTCAGCCTTGGTCTATGGATTACAGCAGGGTAAACCTTGGTGACACTCTTCTTCAAGCAGGAGAGTACGGAGCGCCGACAGACGCACACTATTTTGCAGGAGCGTTTTTGCCAGGCGACAATCAGTACATTCCAAACTATTACAATTCGTTTAATACTCCGTTAGGGAATGTTGCACTTGAAACAAACTACGATAGTCCGAACTACCTGGAGGCATCGTTCAATCCTAACGACAGAACACAGTATTACATTCAGGCTTTAGCAAATCTTCTTAAAAGATAGGGGTTAATATGCCACGTAAGAAAAAGAACGAAGAAAATAAAGTACCTTCAATCAACTATGCCGCTCCTTCTGATGCCTATTCTGCGTCTTCTTTGGAGAGCCTTAAATCAGGTCATTATAAAGAGGACCGCGCAAAGGCTGTCGCTGATTATCGCGTAAAAGAGGCACAGAAGAAGAGAGCGGAATTAGTTAATGAATACAACAATTCAAGAGTTCCCGAATTAAAGACATCCAGCAACAACATCAACAACGTCAACAATAACCCTAACTATGTCATGGTCCAAACTGACTTTGGCGTTCTTCCTGTCAACGCGTCTTCGCAAAGCCCGCTGCTGGCAAAGCCAAGCATGGCAAACATGACTCTGCAAGATTTAAGCAACATGAAGGCGAGTCAGGCTACGCGTCCCGCTACTCGTTATAGAAACGAGCCTGTTGCAAAACAGCAGAAAGTATCTGCAACACCTAGAAACGAGCAGCCTTACGACAAGGAATTTGCTGAATACTTTGATTATCGTTACAACTTCCCTGATGTCCCTGATTGGGATGAGGCTACACAGACCGAAACTCCGCACCACGAGAATATCAAAAAAGATATGATGAAGAAGTACGGATGGTCTGAAAAACAGTTTGAAGAAAAATGGAAAGACTATAGTAATGCTGAATGGAACAGGCAGTCCGCACAGGAATTACAGAGTAATATAGATATTGCTGAAAACCATCCTGCTTTAGCGACTGCTGTTCAAGCAGCATATCTCCCGCAATCTATGATTGAGGGCGTAGCAGGAACAACTTCTCGTATTTTTGGAGCAGAACCTGAGGTTGATGACCTTGTTGGAACGCGCTCAAGAGAGGCAATCAAGACTATTGTATCAGATAAACTAGGTACTGGCGGCAAAATCGCGTATAATGCAGGAACTGGACTTACAGATATGATGCTTGCAAAGGGTATTCCTGTTGCTGGAACGGCTGCTCTTGGTGCAGAGGCTGCCGCTAGGTCGTTGGTTAATTCAGAGGAGAGAGGCGTTGATAATAGACTTGCTGGTTGGCAAGCACTTCTTACTGGCGCGAACTCTGCTGTTGCAAACAAGGTTGGACTGGACAAAGCGCTTGAACCCGTCAAGGGAGTAACCGCTGTAGGTCAAGTCGCAAAGGGCGCATTGGTAGAAGGCGCTGAAAATGCTGTAGAGGACAGCGTAAATCTGTTAATTGATACTGTTTTTAACGGCAGAAAGGGAGAGTTAATCTCCCTGCATGATTATTATAAGGGCAAGGGAATGTCCAGCGCAGAGGCGTGGGCGCAAGTCGGAAAAGACAAAGGGCTTGACTTATTAACATCTATTGCGTCGGGCGCTGCTTTTGGTGGTGGGTTAAGTGCGCTCGGAAACCTCCCTAGGCTTAAATCTGAAATTAAAGACCTTGTTTCATATAAGAAAAACCCCAACAGCAATATTCAAAGCATTATTGATGGAATGGGTGCTGATGTTCTTGAAAACGCAAAAGCGCAGCAGCAGCAAACGGCAAAGGCTATTCAGGAACAAATTACACCTGAGAATGTAATTTCTGCAACTGAACAGGCTGTCAAGAACGAGGTAAAAGAGAAAATTACAAAGCCTACTGTAATTCCTCCGAAAGAAGAGGTCGCTGAAACGCCCATAAATAGCGGGCTTGCGAAAAACGAAGGAAAAATTCCAGCCCAGGATGTAATTTCTCCCCAGGTTGAACCCAGCACATACGACGTTGACTCCATTGTCGGAAATGACGGCAAAGAGAAGTTCCTCATTGTTGAAACAAAGCCTGACGGGACAGAAGACTTTGCCGAAAATGGTAAGTATTATGATACAGAAGAAGACGCATTACGTGCCATCGACGACCTGACGAAGGCTCAAAGTGCGCCCGCAGAGGTATCTAATACGCAAGGAGCAACATCCACGCAGGCAGAATTGCAGGAGATTAACGACTATGTAAATCAGGAACAGCAATTAAACAACAGAGTTCCTAGAACAGCAGGGGAAAGTGCGCCAGTAGATAGGAAGGCTCAACTTGCTGAACTGACTTCTGAAATAGAGAAAAAACGTGCTCAACTGAACAAAATCCCGAAGAAGAATAAGAATAAACGGCAGAAAGTATATGACGAATTACAGGAGTTACAGGCAAGAGCCGTGGAATTGTTGAGGGGCAGAGGAGAAGATGCGTCTAACATTATTGAAATGGAAGAGCCTACCCCTAGAGTTGCGCTTAACGATACTGGAATACGTCGTGCAAGTGCCGATATAAGGGAACATGCAGAAACACCGACAGATTACGACACAAGTGACTTTATTTTAGAAGAAGAATTACCCGCTGGTGAGGGATATGTTGAGGATGGGCTGTCACGAGTTCTTACAAAGTCAGCCGTAAATGCTGGCATTATTGACAAGAAACTGCTCGACACTAATCCCGAACTTCGCAAAATTGCTGCTTATCAGCGTGCGAGCAACGATAAGTCATTTAGGGATGCGTCTGAAAACGTAAGAAACAACCCGAAACTTCTTCAAGAATATGCTGATGGACGAGAAGTAAAGAGTTTCCAAGACGTAGACGAATGTATGATTATGGCGCAGAACATCAAGGACCAACTTGATGAAGCGACAGACCCGCAGAGAATAGCGGAATTGACCGCAAGCAGAAATATGCTGTTAAGCCGTTTGAGAAAAGCAGGAACAGAAAGCGGTCAGTTAATTCAGGCGTTTGCAAAATGGAACGATACCGCTGATGGCGCTATGCTTAATGGTGAGCGTATTAGAGCGGAAAGAGTTAATCAGTTCCTTAATAACAACAAAAAGGTTAAAGAGAACAACAGCAGGATTGCAAAGGCTCTTGCCAAGATGGGCGACGATACAAAGCAGAGATACTCTGAAACCACGCCTAAATCGCATGAAGAGATTAGAAAAGGTGTCATCGCGGAATTAGAGAAAGAATACGGTAGTATCCGCGATAATTTCAACGAGGACGATATTGAATACCTTACATACCTTGCTGAAAATACCGACATCCCTATTTGGCAGATTGTAGATGAAATTGAGCACCGCATGGAAACGGGGCATTGGTATACGCTTGACGAGAGCATTGAGCCGAACAGACCACTTAATCAGAGGCTTATGGGCGCTCTTAATAGCCTTTTGGATAGACCAGAGGCGGCGGCTGCACCCGAATTTACGCTTGATGAAATCAAAGAACAAGTCCGCAATACGCTTGAGCGAGAGTCAGCAAGTATCGGAGATTTTACAGAGGATGATGTAAATTATCTTGCAAGTTTGATTAAGAACGGAGCAAAAGTAGATGATATTGCTGACGCTCTTAACCAAAAAATAGCCACAGGCTCTTTTGGAATTAAAGCAGAAACGCAGCAAACCGTAAACGAACTGTTTAGGTATGCTGAATATGTAGGTGTCAATTCAAAAGAGGGCGTGGAGGCGAAATTAGCAGCCTACAAACTTATCGCAAACGAAACAGTAGGTAAGGCATCAGGCTTTGAGAAGTTTGAGGCATGGCGTTACCTTGCTATGCTTGGAAACACAAAGACGATGGTTCGTAACAGAGTTGGTAATACTATGTTCAATATTATTACTGGCTTTTCAAACAACCTGTCTGCGATGCTTGAGGCTGGAATTGATAAGACTGGCAAGGCTATTGGCAATACCGAGTTTGGTAGAAAGCATAACATTAGCGGTATTGACCGTACAAAATCTGTTCTTAATCCGCTTGGTTTCCTTGAGTCAACAGTAAGCACAGCGCAGAAATCGGCAGGAAATAAAGCACTTAATCTTGCGAAAATGGCGCTGGGCGTTAATAATTTGGACGATGTAAATATTGAAGATGCGCCCAAACCAATCGCGAACCTTATTAAGACAGGGAAAAACCTTAATGCAAAGAGCGAAAGCACCTTAAAAAATAATGACGCTAAACTTATTTCTGCATCTAGGAATGATGGTCAGCAGAATATGTGGTCAGAGATTTCGGGTCAGAACTCGAAATACGAAAAGAGCACAAGAGATAAGATTAAGTCGCAGAAGTCAGTTTTTGACTCAAAGATTATGCAGTTGTACGAGAAACTTACTGATGCAGGCATTAGCGACACAAGTGCTGTTCTTCGCAAATACTCGACCTCTCTTGCTGGATACTTAAAGGCAAACGGATATGACGCGTCTGCATTTGACGCAGAGCCTAGATACAACAATTTAAAGGCAGAGGCAAGGCACAGGATGCTTACGGATGCTGAACGTGCAGAAATGGAAGAACTCAAGAAAACTATGGATTTTCTTGATAAAGCAAGGCTCTATGCCGTTGACCAAGCGGATTATGCTACATTCCATGAGGATAACGCAGTAGCATCATGGCTTAATAAGATGTCGCAAAATGCGCCTGGTCCTATTGGCGTTGCTATCGAGGGAACATTCCCGTTCAAGAAAACGCCAGCAAACATTTTAAAAAGTGGATTTGAGTACAGCCCGTTTGGAGCAATCAAGTCCTTCAAAGACACCGCGCAGTTGTGGTATGAGAACAGCGGAAAGAGAAAAGGAAATAAAGCAGAAACATACGAGCGTAACAAAATCCTTGGCAAAGGAACGAAAACAGTCAAAAGAATTACAGCATCAGATGTAATTGACAGTTGGTCTAAAACACTTACTGGTAGTGCACTTGCTGTTCTCGGCTACTGGCTTGCAGAAAAAGGTGTCCTTCATTCCAGCAAGGGCGGAGAGAAGTATCAGGACCAGTTAGAGGGCAAGCAGAACTACGCTTTAAACGTAAACGGACATTCCTACACTTTGGATTGGGGTGCGCCTGCATCCATGCCTTTGCTTGTAGGTGCAGAGTGGCAGAAAATTACAGAACAGAATGGAATTTCCAGTAAATCTTGGATGGAAAACATTGACCAAGCAGTAGGGACTATCAATGCGTTATTAGACCCTATGGTCGAAACATCTATGATGCAGGGCGCTCGTGACTCTTTAGAAAGCGCTGCTAGACAGTTTAGAAACGAGGAGAACGATGCTCTTGGTAAAGGTGGCGGCGTTGCTGGTGCACTTCTTTCGGGTGCAGCAACAAACTTCTTGTCGCAAGGTGTTCCTACTGTATTAGGTCAGATTGCTAGAACTGTTGACCCGACAAGGCGTTCTACGGACACAATTACAGACAGCAACTTCTTGGGCGAGTTTGAAAGAACAGGGCGCAGAGTTTTAAACAAAATCCCTGGGCTTTCTTATATCAATCAGCCGTACATCAATGCCCGCGGAGAAACAGAGCAGAACAGTCCGTTTGAGAGTAACGGTGTACTTCCTGTGCTCGGAAACCTTTTGTATCAGACATTATCACCGTCTTACTTTGATAATATAGTAGAAACAGATGCGGATAAGATGTCGAGAGGGGTCTATAACGCGGAAGTATTTGACGAGAAGACGCAGACTAACAAGCCTATCATGGATAGTAACGTATTTGCTCCTTGGAAGTCTACTGTTAGGGTGAATGGAGAAAAACTCAACCCCGAACAGATGGCAGACTATAGGGTGCGTTCGGGTCAGGCTGATAATCAGATTAGAACTGCTCTTGCAAATGAAGACTGGTTTAAGCAACTTCCGCCAGCACAGCAGAAGTCAATCCTTACAAGTCTGCGTACTCTTGACGACAAGATTGGTAAAGCACCGTATGACCCGTCTGTAGCAGGTGATGATTACGACGCATTTGTAAATGGTGGCGTTGCAGGAGCAGTAGAATACTACAAAGAAAAGGCTATCAAGAAACAGATTAAAGAAGAAACTGGCTTAAACTCAAACTCTAATGAGTTTAAAGACATTGTAAACAATGTGCTTGAGGGGAACACAGAGGTTGCTAATCAGCAGATTGCGGAGGCTGCAAAGCAGCAAGAGGCAGTCAAGCCCTACGAAGAGCCTGCAAAAGTTCTCGGAATAGACGCAAAGGATTACAGCAATATTAAGAACTATGCTGGTGACAGTTGGGGAAAGGTCGAAAGTGAACTCCCGAAACTCAAAGGCATGGGTGTTACTAACTATTCGCAGTATGCACACGCTGTCAAATATGCCGATACAAATAATGAGAGCGTTGATATGAATTGGTTTGTGAACCAAACGAAACTGCTTGATACCGACAAGAGTGGTGGCATCAGTCAGGACGAACTCGTCGATTACTTTAACGAGCATGGCATGAGCGAGCAGGAAGTAAACAGATTATGGGGTATGCTTGCGTTAGGAAAGGACGGAGCAGAACCAAAGAGTATTCCTCACATACTTACTAGAGGTAAGAACAAAGGAAAGTGGGGTAAATAAGGGGGCTAACATGGACGATTTTGTAACAAGAGCGGTACACGAAGAATTTGCAAAAAGAATAGACGAGGAGAATGACCGCCAAAACCACCGCTTAACTGTATTGGAAACAGGACAGGCTCAAATCAATGAGTTGGTATCTTCTGTTAAAGTTCTTGCTGTAAACATGGAAACCATGTCAAACGAGTTGCAAAAGCAGGGGGCGAAACTTAACGAGATTGAGTCCCGTCCAGCGAAACGCTGGGAAACAGTTATAGCCTGCATAATTACAGGCATCATTGGATTTTTGCTGAACATGCTGTTAAACGGTATGCTCAAGTAGTGTTAGGTTTGCCGAACGGGTACAACAGATAAAACTACCCTCTTCATATCCCCGATGGTATTATACTGTCGGGGAGCGAAGGGGGTCATATGATTATTTCTGATTTCACCAAACCCGAACTGAATTTTTACAGAGAGAACTGTAATTTTGTTCGTCATGAAGTCCCTGTTTTTGAAATGAGAAGTCAGGGCATCCCGCTAGAAGAAATAGCGGAAAAACTGGATATGTCCGTTGAGGGCATTAAGAAAATCAGTCGCAAGGTAAATCAAAAGATTGCCAGGCTGAACTAATCAGGTGCTTGCTGTGCACTTTAAGTGCATGGCAGGCATCTTTTTTTATGTCTATTATTAGATTATGGATATGAAAGAATTGTGCAAAAAACTATTCGAGAACGAGAAAATCCAAGACATACCGCTAGAATACGTGATTGTAGTGGTAGAGGTACTTTTCGACATTATCAATTCAGGTGATTGCTACTATGACAACAATGAGAGGAGCGTCTATGAACATTTTAACTAACCCAATGATGCGACAGGCTATGGGGGCTATGATGCGTGGAGAAAGCCCGCAAACATTTCTTAAAAACCTTGCGAACACAAATCCAAAATTACAGGGAATGAATTTTGATGACCTTGAGGGAACTGCGAGAGAACTGTGCCAGCGAAACAACGTAAATATGGAACAGTTAGCAGAACAAATTAGAGGATTTGCAAATTCTAATATAATCAATTAAGAAAGGAGTAGAACTATGAACGACACATTTAGTGGTGGATGGATTTTTGCCTTCCTTATCATCGCAGTCCTGTTTGGCGGTGGCGGTTTTGGCTTTGGCGGTAACGCTGCGGCTACTGGTTTTGCTACAATCGCAGACGTAAATGCTGCTATTAACAATCAGAGCGTACAGAACTCACTTAATTCTGCAATTCTGTCGAGCGCAAACAACAACTACGAAACTGCTCAACTGATTTCTGGACAGAACATGGCTATGATGCAGCAGGCAAATTCAGACCTTATCAACGCAATCCAGGGCTTTAATCAGGTATCTAATTCAATTCAGACAGGCTTTGCATCTGTAAATCAGAATATTGCAAACCTTGGATTTCAGTTAGATAAGTGTTGCTGCGACATCAAGACTACGCTGCTCAACGATAGGCTGATGGATGCTCAAACCAAACTCAATCAGCAGTACACGGCTATCTCTAATGCCGAGCAGTCCCAGTATATCTTGGGTCAGTTAGGAACATATACACCGAGAGCAGCAGTTCTGTGAGGTGGAAAGCATGAAGATAATCAAGATATTAAGCGAGCAGATATCAGAAGAAATTTGCGACGCAAAAAAGTACGCGAAGATGGCGTTGGAGTACAAGGACGAATATCCCGATTTATCAAGAGATTTATACAGTCTTTCCATGCAGGAAATGGACCACAAAACAATCCTGCACAACAGAGTAACGGAAATGATAAAGAGATACCGTGAGGAGCATGGTGAACCGCCCGCAGATATGCTTGCGGTTTACGACTACCTTCACAAACAGCAGATTGAGAAGGCATTAGAAGTTAAGTCCTTGCAGGCTATGTATAAGGAGAGTTGATTGCACCAAGATTGCACCACGATTTCTGAAAACGTAGTATTTATGCGCTGTTTGGCGGTCTAAAAATGGGTTCAAGTCCCATCTTCCGCACATAAGAAAGACCCTTGAAAGTGGCTTATTTACAGGCTTTCAAGGGTTTTTTCTTTTCTCTCGGCGAAGATTTTTCAACAACGACTTTATCGCATTTATAACACCTGATTGTATTAAATTGCACCACGATTTGCACCAAGAATTATGCCATCAAACAGTTGCTTTTGCGCGGTTTTCGCGTTCATTTCATGCCGATAAATTGACTTCATGGTATAATCGGACTTCCAGCCGCCCGATGCAAGGATGTCTGCGTCACTCATTCCCTTTGAGTGTGCATAAGACGCAAAGAAGTGTCGGAGGTCGTGAAATCTAAATCTTTGAAGACCGAGTTTGTCTTGTAGTTTGTTGAGTCCATACAACAGAGTGGTCGGATTTCCGTCAAAAATCTTTCCGTACTCCATAATTTCACACACAAGACTGTCGGGAATATAAATTTCACGAGTACCAGCAGCCGTTTTTGTCGGTTTGATAACCCAATTATTATTTACATCCTTGACGAGAGCCTTATTTATTGTTAAAGTATTTCCACAGATATCGTCCAATGTAAGGGCGCACACTTCTGAACGACGTAATCCCATAACACCTAATTGAAATGGAATATGATAGAACGGACTGTTACTTGTGGCATCTAGTATCATTCTTATATCGTTTTCTGACGGCATATAGCCCTCATTTGGCGTTTTTTGAGGAAGGGTGGTGTAAATCACCATGTCAGGTCTAAACTGCCTTAAAACGGCTGATATAAAGCCGTGAACGTTACGCACAGTCTTTGGGGTGTGGCTCTCCGCATAATCGTTGATTACTTTTTGGATATCAATTTGCGTAATTCTAGCAATATCCATGTGCGTGAAATCATCGGGCAACGCCTTTAATATGGACGTATACCCGCAGATTGTACTCGGAGATATCACCCTGTCCTTTGAACTGATGTAAGATTTTGCACAGGCTAAAAAACTTCCCTTTGCAGGAATAGCATCAGAAAGTTTTAGCAAATCACGCATAACCTCACGTTCTGTAGGCTTGTGGTCGTATGTAATTGAGTAACGCTTACCGTCAATCATCTTTTGAACGCGGTAAGAACTTTTTCTTTTTTCAATTTTCATGGTTTTTAATCATTTTACATTCAGAACACAAGAGCAACTTATCGAGCATCTGTTTGTGAAGTTGGTCTTTTTCTTGGACAGACGCGAGCAGCAAATCCATTCTCTTGTCTTTGTAAGCAACTTGCTCTTTTAAGAACTCAATGCTTTTACTCCATTGACTTCTTTCGTTATCTAGGCGCTCGCTTGCCTTGATTTTCTGCTTGTCTAGTGCGCTTTCCAGTTCTTTAATACGGTTTTCCAGTTCTTCGATGTATCTGCTCTTGTATTTAAGTAAGGATTTCATAGCCTGCGTATCCATCGTGTCGTCTTCTTCAATGTTATCAATATCGAGAAGAGCGTTTGCAACTGGTCTAATCGTTTCCTCGTACTTAAAGGACATTTCCTCTGAACCCTCACCGAACAGTCGTGAAAGGGTTGCTTTAGATAGGTAGTCGTTATTCTGTTCCATCATCTTTATGATGTCATTATATGAATAACCCTTTTCCTCACGGACTTCTTTAAGTTTCAAAATTAAATCTCTTGTGTTTGTCATATAGAACCCCCGTTCGATATAAAATACTGTATTCAGGACAATAAATTTGATAGCATCATAAATGAAAGGAGCACATCTATGAGCAGAGAAGAATTTATCGAGTTATTTGAGCAAGCAAGTGAAGAAGTAAAGAACCAAGTTAGCGAGGTTTTAGAAGTAACTCAACAGCAGCCCGAACCTCAGGAGTAGACCTTTTGTACTTTTCGTAAAGGTCCATAGCCTTTTGAATGTCATCTTTAAAGAAATAAGGACCTTGGGGCTGTTCTTCTTCAACCTCCTGCACGTCTACGCCATCCCTTTCCCATCCCATTAAATATGCGGTGGTACATCCGAGTGCGGACGCGCAACGCTTTACTTGTTTCATTGAGATATCGTTTCCAGAGTTCTCTAGTTTACTAATGGACGTTTTATCTCTGTAGCCAGCGCGTTCCGCAAGTTCTTCTTGGAGCAACCCTAGTTCCTTCCTTTTTTCCCTTATCCTATCCGCTACGGTCATAGCAATCACCTCCGTAACTGGATTATATCATAAAGTGAAAAAATATTTCAACTTTTTGTTGACAAAAAAATTATGGGGAGTATAATAAAGGGCAGTTGAAAGAAAATTCAACATACATATTGTGGGAAGGAGGTCAATTTTTGTGGAAAAAACGCTATATGTAGGCATCGACGCTGATTTGCTCAACGAGTATATCAGCGCAAGCGGGCTGAAAATCGGCTTTATAGTTGAAAAATTAGGCATTTCCAGGCAAGCGTTTGCCAGGAAACTAAAGGGGAAAATATCGTTCAAAGCGTCGGAAGTGTACACTTTATGTGACATCTTGCGAATTTCGGAAGACGATAAGAAAGATATTTTTTGCTCAAAAACATGAAAAAAACATCAACAAAGGAGGAAAAAGATGCCAAAAACGTACCTTACAAAAGAAATGCGGTTGCGAGAAAACTTTGCCGCATGGGTGTACGGACAGATGCGAGTAAACGGTAAGACGCAGCAGAACGTATCCAAAATGCTTGGGCTTACGCAGCAAGGGTTAAGCCTGAAATTAAAGCGCCAGTCGTTCAGTTTCGACGATGTGTGTACTTTAATGGAATATTTTCAACCCGACGAAAAAACAATTCTTCAATTAGTGGGGGCAGACGAATGGGATACGAGAGGGTAACGGTATGGAGTTATATCGGACTAGCGTTTATGGCAGTAACGAGTGTCGCTATGGTGTGCTTAACAATTTGGATGTGCACATTTTAAGGGGCGGTTGCATGAGAGAAATAACCATTATCTTAATCATTTTAATCACGGCGTTAATCATATGGATGCCGAGAAAGGGGGATAAACGATGAAACCCAACGACCCTAATTACAAAAGACAGTTAGATGTAATTACTCAAATACCGTCGAATAAAGTGGATGCGATTGATTTGAGCGGATTATCTGAACTGCAAATGGCTGAATACGCAAGCCAGCACGAGAGGGATTTGAGGGCGCAGATTAGGGCGTTTGATGAAGACGACTTGAAGATTGTGGCTGACGAAATCACCAAAATCGGATGGACCTTCACGTACAACGCGCTCGGAACTCACTTTGAGAAGTTGAGTAAGAAACAGGAAACAATCAACGTAACTATCAACGAATGAGAGGGGTAACTATGAAAGAGGAGAAATTGTCAGGGGTTTTAGGTATGGACTTGGAACTTGCCAACATCCAATGGACAACGAACGAGTGGCAGAAGTGGTGTCTGCGTAACAACGTCGGAATAATTTTGGAAGACGGAAAGGTGACTGGTTGGGAAGACCGTCCAAAGAGGTATCACAAATGAAACAGTTTCGTTCCGCAGGAAGAACAAAAAGTCCGTGTTACGGATGTGAGAACAGACAAGCAGGATGCCACGCAGATTGTGAAGAGTACATCCAGTATAAGGCAATCCATGACGAGGAAGTCGAAACCATCCGAGCAAACAAGCAGAAGAACGCTAGACAGCACTACATGACTGATAAAGAGTTTCGTAATGCATATAGCGGACGTAACAAGAACAGGGTTTTCAAACAAACAATCAAATAGGAGGAATTGCTATGAGAAAAAACAACATTTCATTTTGGGGAAACGAGGAAAGTAAATTCAATTTAAGGGATACGGATTTCATCACAAAAAAGAAAGACCCGCATCGGTATGACGACGAATGTGATGTCCGCATCACTTCCCATATAACACGCGGTAATACATCTAAAATGCCGTATGTCTACATTTCTCTGAACAACAACACAAAGAAAACTATATGTAATGCCAAATATATCAAAATTGGTTTTGCATATAACGGTTCGGAAGAGCGCATGTACTTTATGTCTGATGAAGACGCAGGATTTAAACTCACATTTCAGAAGTCATGCAAGAGGGGCGCTGCGAAAATTCCAGTTCCATTAAGCGAGATAAAGCACGTTATGCGTTATGACGGAGAACACGATTTCAAGTACGACGCATACAACAAGGCGTACTACATTGAGCCTAAACAGTAAGGAGGTTGCTATGGCGAAGAACGAAGTAACAGTAAAGTTCAGCGAGAAGTTGATGGACAAGTTGTTGAGCGTCGATACCGCCCTTCCTAAAGACTTTAATAAGGAGCGGTTTGTTCAGAATTGTATCGCGGTCTTGAACGAAAATCCGAACTTGGCTCAAATCAACCCCGCGCAGACCATTCAAGGGCTGCTAAAGGGCGCGTACCTCGGCTTGGATTTCCTTAATAGGGAGTGCTACCTAATTCCCTACAACAACACGGTACAGTTTCAGACGGATTACAAGGGCGAAACAAAATTCACGAAAAAATACTCAATCAGACCCATCCTTGATATCTACGCAAAAGTGGTTCGGGAGGGCGACGAGTTTATCGAGGAGATTGTTGACGGAAAGCCTACAATCCAGTTCAGACCTAAAACATTCAGTAAAGCAGAAATCATAGGCGCGTTTGCGGTTGTGCTGTTTAAGGACGGTGGACTGCTATACGAAACCATGTCAACCGACGACATCAATTCGGTTCGTAATAACTACTCAAAAGCGAGCAACAGCAAGGCATGGAAGTATTCCTATGACGAAATGTGCAAGAAGACTGTCCTGCGTCGTCTATCGAAACACGTGGACACTTCATTCGAGAGTGTCGAGGCACGAGCCGCCTGGGAAGAAGGCGCTGGAATGGACTTCAAAACATCGGCTAATCCTGTCAACGACAGGGAAGAGGTCATTGATGTGTTTGCTGATGTGTCAGGGGAAGAAATTACAGAACAAGATGTAATTACTGCCGATTATGAACAGATAGAGTTGCAGGAGGAAACGAATTGAAAAAAGACTTTGAGTTGAGTGCTGACAACTACTATTCGCTTGATGCAAACCGTAAATACATGAGTGTTCACCAGTATTTAGACTTCTGCGGGCACATGGGAGTGCAGGGATGCGAAAAGCGTGCTATGGCTGCGTTACGCGGTGATTATTCCAAGGAAAAAACAGTAGCCATGCAAGTTGGGTCATATGTGGACGCGTTCTTTGAGGGAACTCTTGAGAGGTTCAAGAAAGAGAACCCCGAAATCTTTACTCAAAAGGGCGAGTTAAAGTCCCAATTTAAGCAAGCAGAAAAAATGATTGCGCGAGCGTTGAGGGATAAGAAGTTCATGGCTTACATGAGCGGAGAGAAACAAG
>Ga0310696_10001012_pt1 | contig 41324 bp, 30 predicted proteins | sample AusTroGonzalo_MG_4_FD_203885 | JGI IMG/M metagenome (GOLD analysis project Ga0310696, IMG submission 203885) | Bovine rumen microbial communities from tropical cattle in Woodstock, Queensland, Australia - Gonzalo_02 (v2) (version 2) | ecosystem: Host-associated > Mammals > Digestive system >... | reverse complement strand
GTTGTATGAAATTAACTGATGCCTCTAACATAGGTAATTTAGTAAGCATGGACAGAATGTTCTGCAACTGTGCTGGAATTACTAATGTAAAGTTCCCAGAAACTGTAGAGTCAATGAGCGGTACCTTCATGGGTTGTAGAGGTCTTGGTTCAATCCCAGCATTACCAAATTCGGTTACAAATATAAGTTACGCTTTTTATGATTGTCGCAGCTTGAATACAACTATAACAATCCCGGATTCTGTAATCGACATGTCTTACGCATTTGCAAGTTGTAAAAATTTAACGGACGTCACAAAATACAGTAATTCAGCTACTAATATGGCAGGTGCGTTTGCGGGATGCCAGAAATTAGTTAATTTCCCACAAAAGGTACCTGATTCAGTAACTAACCTCGCTGCTTGTTTCCGTGGAATTGACAGTATTGTTACTGCTCCTGAATTAAGTAATTCAGCAACAGACTTAGCCTATTGTTTTGGTAACTGTATTTACTTAAAGAATCCACCAGTAATTCCAAACACAGCTCAGAATATTGCTGGTATGTTCTATAACTGCTTTAACTTAAGACAGATGCCAAACATTCCAGTAGGTGTTACTACAATGAATTCTGCGTTTCTAAACTGTGAATACATTGAGTCAATTGAGTCAGAACATGTTCCAAACACTGTAACAGGTGATATGTCTAGCGTATTTGAACGGTGTAAACGTGTGCACTACATGAACAATGTAACAATACCTTCTGGCGTTACGTCGTTGTATATGGCATTCAGCTATTTAGGGTTTACAGGCGGTAGTGCAAAAATAACAAACCTACAAGTTCCGTCCACAATAACCAACATGCGTAATGCGTTCCAAGGAACACATATGTATGATTCAACAATTGTAGTGGACAGTGCTTACTGTGATATGACAGGGGCGTTCTATGTGGCAACATGTTCAAACGTAAAACTGTATATCCCGTTGAAATCATATGGAAACACTAATTCACGTACATACAACACAGTTAAGGTTAATATGGCCTCTGGTGTTACAATTCTTGATATTAACACGTATAATCCAGCATAGTACATTGAGGAGAATATATGGAAGAAAATAACGATGAATTCTTTATAAATCTAACAATGACATTGTCCCAAAAAGATGACGCGCTGTACAATGAATGGTCTTCTTGGTGTGCAAACTCTGGTAACAGATATTACATTGCTGGGCAAGTAGAAGAGGACGAAGTATTATTTTACACAGTAGAAAGAACACAAGAAGAAATAAATACACTTAGTTATCTAAAGGTGTTAAAAGACTTTGTTAGCACATTAAATTCAGAGGACGAAATTGACAAGAAATATATAGACCTTGCTAATAGGTTTATAGAAAACAACCCCAAAAAGGGAAGACTAATTCCATACGAGTTGTTTAGAAGAAGAGAGGAACAAAAACTAAAATAAGGAGCGGAGTAAAAATGAGCGAAGAAAGTAAAGTAAAGATAGACGTAATTATACCGGCATATAAAGCACAGAACACAATACTCAGAACTCTCTGTAGTATTGCAAGTCAAGAAATAATTGACGATTTGGAAGTAACAATCGTTAATGACGCAGACGGCATCGGTTATAAGAAGTTTGTTGACATGTTTAGTCCTTACTTTTCAATCCGTGAGATTACACTGGAAAAGAACGGTGGACCAGGAGACGCTAGACAGTTTGGTCTAGATAATACCACAAACCCGCTTGTAACATTTATTGATGCAGATGATACGTTTAGTGGTGCATTTGCATTAAAAACATTAAAATTACAGTTACTTTCGGACCCTTCTCTAGCTTGTTGTTTTAGTAACTTTTTGGAACAGCAGCCACAAACATATGTACAACACCCAAACGATACAGTATGGATGTTTGGTAAGTTATATAAGCGTGAGTTTTTGAAAAAATACGCTATTAAATTCTTACCAGGCAGCAGAGCAAACGAAGACAACGGTTTTAACATGATTTGTAAATTATGTTCAAACCAACACGAGCAAATTAAGTTCATACCAGATATAACATATTACTGGCATTTTAAGGAAGACTCAATTACTCGTGTAAATAATGGAGAGTATTCTTACGGCGGAAGCTTTCCGGGTTACACAGAGAACATGATTTACGCAATTAAAGAAGCAGAGAAACGAATGCCGTTTAATGGAAATATTCCGAGACAGAAAGTTTCAGTACTTTGCAATCTATACGAGTATTACATTGAAACAGAAGAGCGGGATAAGAGATTTATCGAGCAGAACTGGAACGCTTGTGTAAAGTATTACAAAGAGATTTACAGAGAGATTAAAGACAAGATTTCAGATGAGATCTTCTCTCAAATCTACAATGACGTAATGCGTAATTGTTATGCAGGTAACAAACTGTTCGGAATTATACCGAGAATCGGTATTAAAGAGTTCTTAGCGAAGCTGGAAGAAGAAGCTTCCAAGGGCGAAAACTAATTTGTTAGTTAATTAACAAGGAGAAATTAAATGCCAGAAACAAAGAAAATTATACTTAATGATGCCGCAGGTAACTATTTACATCCGGAGACCGAGGCAGAGTTAGTTAAATTATCAGACGGTATTACAACCGTTGCTGAGAAATTGGACACAGCAGAAGCTGGTGCTCAAGTTAACGTAATCGAGACTGTTAAAGTAAACGGTACAGCACTTGAACCAGATGCCAATAAAGCAGTAAACGTTGTAGTTCCAGCAGCAGTTGCTTATACAATTGCTGAGCTCGACGAAGCAACAGCCGGGTACTTAAAAACCTATCAACTTTATGCTGATGGTACAGCAGTATCAGGTTCAGTAATCAACATTCCGAAAGACTTCCTCGTTAAATCTGCAACAACCGGTGTTGTAACCGCAGCAGATAAAGAAGAAGGCGGTAAATTCTACAACAATAACAATTTTGCTGTAGGAGATGCTTACCTCGACTTCGTAATCAACGTAAAAGAAGGCTCAGCAACTGACGAGCACGTTTATGTAAACGTAGCAGACTTAGTAGATACCTATACAGCAGCACAAGGTGGCGGTTTGACACTTTCATCAAATGCGTTCTCAATCGACTACGCAGCCGATGTATATGATGCCGCAGCAGCCACAGCAGCTGGTCATACAGGTGATGAAGAGAAAGCAGTAAAATCTAAAAAGATTTTTGAAGCTATCGCAGCTGCTAAAGCTCTTAAACAAGACGTAATTGATTCATCACACAAACTCGATGCAGACTTGGTAGATGATACCAATTCAACACATAAGTTTGTAACAACATCAGAGAAATCAACCTGGTCAGGCAAACAAGATGCATTAACATTTGATAATGCTCCAACAGCAAATTCAGATAACCCAGCCAAATCAGGTGGTATCTTCACAGCTATCGCAAACGCTCAATTGATGACAGGTTATGAGAAAGCAGCTTCAGCTTCAGCAGTAGCAGCTTCAGATACCTTTATTCAAGCCATCGGTAAAATTGAGAAAGGTTTGGATGGTAAAGCAGCTTCAGCACACACCCACGAAGGTGCAGATGTAACTGCATTAACGGGTTACCAAACTGCAGTATCAGCAGCTTCTGTAGCAGCTTCTGATTCATTGCTTCAAGCTTTAGGTAAATTGCAAGCATCAATCGACGCATTAAATGATGGTCGCATTACATTTACTGAGATTGAAGAACCGGCAGAAGAACCTGGTGTATAACAATTAAATTAAGGGGAGGGTAACCCCCTCCCCTATATGAGGGAACTATGGCAGAAACGCAAACAGTTAAAGCAAAACTAAAAGACTTAAATAATAACGTATATGTAATTCCAGAGATTGCACCCGCTAAGGCACAAGTGTCCGGAGAAGGCGGTGAGCTTGGTGGAGTCATTCCTGACGGGCAAACCATCTTAGCAGATGCGAATGGTGTCATCAGCGTTTCTGACTCCGTATCTCCTGATGGAAATCACGCAACAATTCAAGTACGCCGTGGAACAGAAGCATCTTTCTTGTCAACAGATCCAATTCTTGCTTCTGGTGAATGGGCCTATGTTAAAGAGGTAGGTGGTGAACAAGGCGTAAATAAAGTAAAAATCGGTGATGGTTCAACACGTTTCTCCGAATTAGATTACTTTCAAACAGATTTAAGCATTACTGGTTCCGGTGACATTGTTGTAACAACACCAGAAGAAAACCAGTATGTCATTTCAAGCAACTTAGCCATCCAAGGCGGTGAAGGTATTTCAGCTACCAAATCTGGTAGCACTGTAACAGTAGCCAGCACAGTAGCAGTAGAACATGGCGATGGTACAACAGTTGCTAAAGACGGTGCAACATACACGGTAGCCTTAGATAATACAGTACTCCGTGATACAGATATATCCGGAAATAACGGTCGTATCAAAACAGAGTTAGACTATAAACAGAATAAGTTGGTAGCTGGTGAAAATATTCAGCTTACTGATGTGTACGGTTCTGATCCTGTAGCAAATACAGTTGCACTTTATCGTTTTAATAACATTTACAGAACAGGTGGTACATCAACAGTACAAGGTGCTTCCATTGCTTCAACGATGGAAACATACCCGGACAACTATGACCCAAGCACCGGTGTAGCAGTATTTGACAGAGAACTTGTATACGTTTACTTAGGTAACGTAGTTAAGTCATTTGCGATTGGTACAAATGGTGACTTCACCTGTGAAGCTTTTATTCAAACAGTTGATGTATGGAACGGTGGTGAGTACAAAGAAGACTGGACCACACTTCAAATGGGTACCGATTCAAATAACTACAGTATTGATATTGGTATTGAAAATGGTACAGGTTTCGTACGCCCTGCATTTACGCAGAATGGTGCTCGTACTATTACAACAACTACATTCCCAGTTTCAACCTTTGGTGAACACCATTTAGCAATTGTTCGTAAGAATGGAGTGATAACTTATTACGTTGATGGAACTGCATTAAATGCAACCTTCCCATCCACGTTACCAACAAACTTATCATTCTCATCTGATTACGGTAATATCAAATTCAACATGTGCAATAAAGTACATGGGTTCCGTATTTCAGATGTTGCACGGTATGACGGGGCATTTACTCCAGCAGAGTCTTCATATTATATCGATGGGTCAGCACAAAAAACCGTAATTAACGCCTTGGTTGATACTTCAAAATGCGCTACAAAAGAGGAAGTAACTTCTTTACGTAACGAAGTTCACACTGGGTATGTAACGAAGACCGACCATACATCTGATATGAACACCAAGCAGAACAAACTAACTGCTGGTACAAACATTACAATTAGTGGTAATACAATTTCTGCCAAAGATACAACCTACACAGCTGGTGACCACGTGTACATCAGCGATGCCGGTGTAATCAGTGCAGACGGTCCTGAACAAAACATTCCGCAGAACGTATACACCAAAGACTCCCTGGTTCATGGTACAAACACAGAGATTGTAACCCACTTAAACAAATACGTTATTGATGAAAACACAGTTGGTTTATTTAAGTTTGATGACGTAGAAAACTGGGGTGCTTCTACTGTAGGTACCGCAACACTTTCAGTAGGTGAGGGTACCGAAGCAGTACAAACAGACCTTTATTCAAAATTCGGTCGTTACAGCTTAAAACTTGGTGCAACAGACAATCGTATTATTACAGTAAATGGGGACGTTCCTACCAACTCAATCGCTTTTAAGACCCAGTCAGCAACAATGGATGCCTGGGTACGCGGTGACGCAGGTAAAGTAGGTTTGGGTTCACAGAACTTATATTGTAAATTAGAAACCAACAGAATGACAGTATACTATTACAATGCAGGTGGAACAGCTTCATCTACATATGTAAACGTATCATTATCAAACATTTCAAATCAATGGCACCACATTGTAATGCAAAACAGCATAACACATGGTCAAGTAGAATTCTACTTAGATGGAGTACGCAAAATTACAATTGCACATAGCAATTTGAGTGAAGAGGTTTATGTAACTGGTATGTTTGCAACCGTATCTCCGTTCGGTGGTGCAAATGATGGCGTTCGTTATATTGATGAGCTTCGCTTATCAACTAACGAAGAATTCCCGACAGAAACCTTTACAGTTCATGACGAACCGTATGAGTTAGTAGAAGATTCAGGTAAGATGCAAGTCAACGCAACTGGCTTAGTAACAGTAGGTCAGTATAACGTTGACATGGCAAACAAACAACCGTTGGGTGATTATGCTACAAACACTGCTTTAACAGAAGGTTTAGCAACAAAGCAACCGAACTTAACCGCAGGTACATATATCACATTGAATAACAACGTAATTGATGTTGATTCTACCCGCTTGATTGGTACAGCTTATAACAAGGAGAACTTGAAACCTGAGCAAAACTCAGTAACAGGTGTCCAGATAGAGTTCAACCAACCAGGAAGCAAATTCGTAATCGATGAGGATACAGTAGACGTATTCCACTTTGATGAAGATGATATTACCACAGTAACTTCTGAGAAAGGCGTTTGTTCCTTCTCTCGTTCAGGTTCATGGTCATTAGTTGAAAGTGCAGAACACTTTGGAAATACTTTACAAACAGCGAACGGTGAAGGTTCATCAATCACAGTTGGTAATATCGCCAACTTGTTCGGTGGTAGCAAATCTTGGACAATCGATTTCCGCTTGTCATTAGGTTCTGGTACTGAAACGTATGCTTACACAACAGTAACAATTCCTTTGGCTGGAAACAACAAGCTTTCATTACAGTTTACACATGAATATGTTTCATTTGGTGGTAACACATACTACAGAAACATGCATGATAACAACTGGCACCACTATGCGGTTGTATATGACCACATTACAAAGAAAGCAGCATTGTTCATTGACGGTATTAACCGCTTGACATATAACCAAGAGACAATCAGTGATTCAACAACCACTTCTGTTGTCTTTAAGTTTGGTCAAGATTACTACTACACAGTTCAAAACGGTAAATTGGATGAGTTGCGTATTACCAAGAAGGCATTGTGGGACGGTTACAGCTTTGCTGTGCCGACCATGCCGTATACAGATGCCATCGCAAACGAGACCATTGAAGTTTCAGCATCAATCGATCCTGAGGTCGTAGCAACCAAAGAGTATGCTGATTCAAAGATGGACCAATTCAGCGTAGGTGCAAATCTTGCCTTAGTTACAACAATGGGTCAAAAGGTACTTAACTGTACAATTGATACATCTACTTTGGCAACAAAAACAGAGTTGAATGCTAAACAAGATGCGTTAACCGCTGGTGAGAACGTAACAATAGAAACAGACCAACAAACTGGTTTGCTTACAATCAGTGCTGACCTGGGTGGTTCAACAAACTTCGTATCAAAGGATGATATTGTAACCACAATCGATGCACAGAGCACTGATGACCAAGTTCCGTCAGCTAAAGCAATTTACACAATATTAACCGATATTGAAACTCAACTGTCACAGATTTAGGAGAATAGAGCATGTCGATTCAGTCAGAGATTGATAGAATTAAAAAAGGTGTAGAAGATACCTATACCGCGTTAGAGTTGAAAGGTCTGTTACCAGAAGGTGCGGACGGTAAACTGGAAAGTCTTCCTGGAATTATTGAGGAAGCACCGGCCGGTATTATTTACGAACAAGACCAATCAGTTCTTGATTTGGTACAGCGTTCTGCTCAGACAATTAACAATACGTCATTAAACGCATTGGGGCCTTATATTGCCTATAAATCTGACTTTACCGACTTGCGTTTTGCCGGTGTTGTTTCAGCCGGTGACTACTGTTTCCGTGAAAGTACAAGCCTTGTAACTGTAGAAATGCCCAGTTTAACCACAGCTGGTGCTTACTTATTTTACGGTTGTACTGCATTACAGAACGTAAAGTTCAACAGCTTGGAAACAGCTGGTCAGTACATGTTCTTTCAAACCAACATTGACTCAATCGATGAAGTTAAATTCCCTGTTTTGAAGGTGTTGGGTCCTTATTCATTTGCAGACCAGTCAAAAATCACAACCATCGACCACACAAAGGTATTAACCATCGGTAACTATGCGTTGCAAAATAACCGCTACATTACAAGCTGGAATTTACCTAACTTAACAACAATCGATGACTACGGTATGTCCGGTGTTTATCATACTACTGCATCGTCTGGTTTAACAAGCTATCCGTTACCAAGTCTTATTTCAATTGGTAACTACGGTATGTCTGGTATGACCCAGGTTAAAACTGTATCATATCCTAACTTGGTACGTATTGGTAACTACGCTTTCCAAGGAAATACGGCATTGCAATCAGTAGACTTACCAGCTCTTACAACAATGAACTCATACGCATTCTCAGGTTGTACAGCAGTAAGCTCCTTTAACTTGCCGTTATTAACAGATATTTACGACTACGCATTCAATAACTGCAGCAACTTGTATCGTATTACATTACCTAGCCTTACAAACATTCGTGGAGGATATCTATTCAGTGGTGCAGCACACTTACGTTATGTAACACTCCCTACTTTGACAACAACGAACATAGTGCAGTATGACTTCAGCGGCGGTCAATTCATGGAGATGGATGCTCCGAACCTTGAATATATTAACAACTATGCATTTAACGATTGTCAGAACCTGTATCAGTTCTACTCTGATAAGATTACAACAATCAATGCACGCGCATTCACCAACTGTCAAGCATTACAAAAGATCTGGATTCCTAAAGAAGCAACAGTTGCAGGTACAGGAACATCTGCTTCTAACCTGCCGTTCTATCGCTGCCATCACTTAGATATTTATACAGATGCAGAAGAACGTCCTTCTACATGGGGTCAGTACTTCAACTTAGTATATCAGACAAACAATGATTACTACAGATGCCGTGTACACTATGGTGCGACAAAAGAAGATTACGATGCACACAAAGTATTAAATGCAAACCCAATTTGTAACACTACATCAAACGGTTATAAAGTAACAATAAATGATGGTGTTGTTTCTGGGTTCTCTCGTTACGGATGTGTTCGTGTTCGTAACTGGGACTTCAACCGTTCAGCAAACATTGAGCTTGTTATTAAGTTCACAATGCCGGAAACAGCTCCAACAGGTACACAATACTTGTATTACAACAACCAGTGGTTGCGTCTCTGTACAGGTGCTTTAAGTGATAATCGTGTTACGTTGACACGTTATCGCTATACAGACAGTGCACAGTTCGCAATTGCACAACTCGAACTTGGTCATACCTACTGGATTAAATGTGTAATTAACGGTGGTAAAGAACGTTACTACATGTCAGAAGATGGTGAAACCTTTGTATATATCAGTGAAAACAAAGACTACTCCAACTACATGAATAACGGTACCTTCAATGATTATATGTTCTTCGGTAACTGTGGTATTGATAACAACGGTACACAATGGACAGGTACAATCGATTTCAAAGGATGCTGGATCAAATATAATGGTCAGAAACTTTGGACCGGTATCGTAGGTGCAGAGATTCCGAATACAATCGATGTAGGTTATACACCGTTCGTACCTCCTGCGTTAGATACAGATCAATTGATTGCACACTGGAGCTACGAGAATAGTTGGGTGGATGATATTTCAGGGTTGGCACTCGATTCCAACTGGCGTGGTACAATCATGGGTGATGAAGCTTATCGCGGTTCTTATTCATGTATTCCACCAAATACAAGCGGATATAACTACAACTACGGTTCGAACATCGAGAGCTTAAATTTAACTTGGGATACAGACTGGTGCTTGTCATTCCAACAACACTCAGACTACTTTAACCAAACAATTACAAACAACTCATATTATTACAGCTTATCTGCTGGTTTCTACACATATGACGTTGCAAACCGTGCAATTGACTCAACTGCTTACTGGACAATTTACAACGGCGGTAAGAACAACGACATCTACTTCAGTGGTAAATGTCCTGCCGTGTTTGATGAGACAGCAAAGCAATACTTGCATGAAGGATGGAACGAGTTCTGTGTACAGTATGACAAAACAAATAAACGCATGAGCTTGTGGATCAATGGTAACTGTATTGCCCACACCAAACGTGTATACGAAGGTTGGGACAGTGACTACGGATACAACTTCCACACCATTAACAGACTTTACTTGTGGTCTTACGGTGTATCATACAGACAATACATCGACGATATCTGCATTTACAAAAAATGTAAATATACATTCGACCCAGCATGGGAAGATGCAGTAGATTATGATCACTTGATTGCTTACTGGGACTTCTGTCAAAACAAAGAAACTGGTAAGACACAATATCAAGATGAAATTAGAAGACTTGCATTTGGTACAAATAACCTGTGGATAACATCTTGGGGTAACGGTACCTACGGTAGCGTAGTAACAGGAAGCAGTCAACAATCACTAAATATCAGCAGCTTAGGGTTAGATAGTGAAACAAGCTTCTCGATTGAGTTTGAAATGGACGGTTTAGGTGATTACTATATGGAAGAAGGTGTATATAGACCTTCTGAATGGACAAACTTAGACCCCGTAATATGGTTTACAAACTCAAGCAACACAGTTCTTTTCGGTGCACAAGGTAAAGGGTGCGGTAGAAACGGCGTAGGCGTGTACAACGTAACAGCATCAGAAAACTACTATGTTCCTGAAACCAATAAGAACATGTGGAACAAATTGACACTTACTTACAACTGTGTAACCAAAGAAATTCGCTTGTTCTACAACGATGTGTTGGTAAAAACAGAACAATACACAAGTTCATTTACAATACAAAACATGATTATCAAGACAGGTTACAGCGATGAGTCATGGTCTGAGGGTTGTATCGATAACTTGAAGATTTACAACAAAGTCTTACACGACGATACTGATTACAGTGATTATAGAGAGTACTTATCATCACGTAAAGTCAGTGGATTTACAAATAAAACAGCGGGGTTAGTATGTTAGGATATTCATACGCAGGTGACGAAGATAAACCACTTGATATTATTGTCAAGTTCACAACAGGTAGCACTGTAAGCAGTGGATCACAAAACGTTTTCCACCAGGAGCAGTTTGCAAACTTAGAGATTTCGAGCAGTGTATTCAAAGTATATAACTTTGGTACAAAGACAAATACAAACTTGTGGCCGGTCACAACAAATACTACTTACTACGTAAAGTTACATGTATTTGGTACAGAGAAAAGCTACTATATTTCTAAGGATGGTGAGAACTGGCGTTTGATGCACACCATGACAGATACAGCTCTTTCAGCCGGTATTTGGCAAAAAATGTTTCCCCGCATGTATTTTGGTTTGAGTTCTTGGTCTTGCGATAACTACTTCCAAGGAACAATCGACTTTGCTGGTACCAAGTATATTGTTGATGGCGTAACCGTTTTTGACGGTGCCACAGCAGTAGAGGGAACAGACTTTGGTCGTGTTGGATACGTATATGAAGTTCAGCCTAAGGAATTCATGTATTTTGACTACCAAAATAATTTGATGATTCCGTGCGTAGATACATCTACCGCAGATTCAGTTGTTATCGAAACAAAAATAATGCCTAGAGGCTACGATGTTAGTAATGCTGGTATCCTAGATACTCCTGGGGATGAGAATGGTGTAAATACACAGAGTTCTAGTAATCTGTCCTTTCGTTTGAGTCTGACAACAGCGGGGACGTTACATTTCCGTGTTTCTGGTGATGGTACAACAGGAAACTATATTGTGGATATTACTGGAACAACACCTATTCCAACATATGAATATGCTAAGGTACGTGTAACCTATTCATCGTCTACAGGTTATTTGGTAGAGCATAGCGTTGATGATGGAGAGACATGGATTTCAGACGGTACATCAGAAGAAACCCGTGGAATAATCTACTACCCTGGGTCCTATATGTATTTTGGAAACAACAGTGCTACTTCTTCAAGTAGTAACACGTGGGGATTTCCAGGAATTGTAAGCTTAAAAGACACAAAGATTACAGTAGATGGAACAGTAGCATTTAACGGTGCAACAGCCGTAGAAGGAACTGATTACAAAATTATTACAATAAACACTCCGTTAGCTGTTATTGAAAAGACTGTCTGGCACCAAAAGGACCTGGTAAAGACCTTAACAGATTCTTACTACTATAACTTTTATGATAATAACTCCTACTTGCGTTTACCAACTATTTTTAACCCAGTAACGAACACCTGGGAGATGGTATTCAAGTATTATACCGGAACAGGTGCGTCATCAGATAACACAATCTTTGGTGGAAGCACATCAAATGATGGTTATGGTATCTTAGTAAAGATCAAAAACTCACACATATGTACATATATTTCACCAAAAGATAGTAGCGGTTGGGGCATTGCTTCAGGTACGTCTGGGTCTTACACATTTGTAAACAGTAAACTTTACTGGATTAAAGTAGTTTATGACGGTTCACAGTATCTGTTCTACTACTCATTAAACGGTAAAGATTACACGCTTGATTTAACAATTGCTAATGCAACGCCAATTTCAGCAACAGAAACATACGGTTCCTGCTGTTTTGGTAGAGCACATGCGTCAGGTGAGTATCCTAAGAACAATGGTCGTATTTACCTAGAAGACTGTTACATTAAGATTGGTGATGACTACTACTTCAACGGTAAGACAGCAGTAGAAGGTACCGATTTTACAGTCAACGGTTACTTATTCAAAGTTAATGTTTACAGCTGGATTAAACCAGCACAGACAGTTGACTGCTACGTAACCGGTGCACAGAACGAATGGGAATGTGAACCTGCGTATCAATTTACTTGGGATGGTGAGTCAGACTACTACGAACTCAACGGAGTTGAAGTTGTAGGTGAATGGAGAATTGCTTCAGAAGACTTCGAAACCATTAACTACGGTGGGGAAGAGATGTGGGAAGTACCTGCATTCGACGAGTTGTACCAATTAACGCAGAACGGTGAGAACTTATACTCTTACTCAGAAGGCGTTTTACTAAACATTAAATTTTACTTCAATACAGGTGAAGTCTATATTGAGGAACAACAATAACTAGGAGATAACAATGGCAGAAACAAAACTTAACACAAAGCAGTTAGGTGGTAACGAGTCCGTAATGACTGATTCGTCATTAAATGGCGGTACCAACATTGAATTAACAAAATCTGAAGGTGTAACAAGTATTAACTGTACACTGGACGTATCTGGAAAACAAGATACTCTTGTAAGCGGTACCAACATTAAAACCGTTAACAACAACTCATTGCTTGGGTCTGGAAACATTTCAATTGACTCATTGCCATCACAGTCTGGTAACTCCGGAAAATTTTTAACAACAAACGGTTCCTCTGCTTCTTGGGCAGCAGCTCCAACAGAGTTGCCTTCTCAATCAGGTCAGTCTGGTAAATTCCTAACAACTGATGGAACGGCTGTTTCGTGGGCTGCTGTACAGCAGGATACACCAACTATTTTAGTTGAGGATTATACGGATTAGGAGATAATACATGTCTAATACAATAACATTTACAGGAAGTACATTAAATAAATCCAATGTAAAAGCATTTTCCTTCTACCTACTTGGGGAAGGAGCTTCAACCACGCTTACAGATGATATAATCGTTTCGCAGATCAGCACTCCAGTTGTTGCATATAGTGGCAGCGTTCCGTTGCAGGACCGCTACCTAAACATCTGGGAGTGGAATGGAACAGATGCTTATACCTATGTAGGTAGCTCAACAAATGCATCACATTCAGGACCAGACCTGGTAGGAGTTTGGTCATTTGAGAACTTGGTATTATCTCCTGAAAGTAAGTACATCGTACTTATTTCAGATTCTCCATCCAATACATTTGAATCCACGGTACAACTTCGTGCAGCTGTATATGCTAAAGAGACTCAAGTTGAAGAACAAGCACTTTGGTATGATTCAATTAGCACAAACCCACCTGGTTCACCGAGCTCGGAAGAGTATGCAGTTGTATTTACGATTACTTATACAATAGGACATACAGATACGAACGCACAGTTGAAACTTAAGGTGATGACGTCAGCACAACTTGAACAAGAGACAGTATCAGCAACTACTTTTTATGTGAATTCTGACACAAAACAACTCTTGTTAGGTGAAAAACTATTGGTTGGTAAAACTTACAGCACCATGACAGGAGCTGACGGGTCCAATGCAGGTGTAGCAGGGTTAGTTCCTGCCCCAGCAGCCGCTGATAATACTAAATTCCTGAAAGGGGACGGTACCTGGGCTTCTGTATCAGGGGGTGGTGGGACAGAATATACAGCAGGAACCGGAATTGACATTACAAACAATGAAATTTCAGTAACCTCAACCGTTGTTTCAGGCGCAGCAGCAGGTGCTACAGCAGTACAGCCAGCAACCTTATCAAGTTATGCAACAACCGCATCAGTTGCCAACTGCCCTAAAGCAGCTGTTATCACCGGATATACCGGTGTTACAGGTACAACACTTACATCAACCGCTTCTGGTACAATCGCACGTGTGTATAAAAACGGTGCATTGTTAACAGTAACAACAGATTACACTGTATCAAGCAATGTAATAACATTTACAACTGCTCTTATTTCAACAGACCGTGTGTCTGTAGAAACGGAAGGCGGTATCAATAAAATTATTCAGCTGTATCAGTCTGACTATAATGCAATCAAGACAGCTAGTGCTTTGGATGCAAACGCCTTCTACTTGGTAATGTCTGACCCTGCTTAGGAGGTGACGCATGCCATACTATGTTGGTACACATGAAGTAATTGAAAAACATATAGGTACTGTTGAATTAGTACATACCTATATTGGTCCGACCGTTGTGCCGGAACCAGTTCCACCAACTCCTCCTGGTGAGGATGGATTGCTGTTAGCTGGAGCGAATACAGTTCTGAGTGCATCAAGCAGTTCAGATTTGTCAATCGAAAACACACAGCAAATACTTGAAGATACACTAAGTGGGGAGCATGACTAATGTCTTTAGAAAATTTGGAAAAGTATCAATATGATAATGTTGTTCGTGTATCAGCATTTAACTACTCAGGTAATTTAGCAGTAGACTTGGGTAGCGAAAAATACACGGTATCAGGTAATATAACAACGCCGGACACTGCGGAAGCAGCAACTGACCCAGTTATACAAGATACTCTAGACAATGAACAAGGAGATGCAATGAAATTCAATTTTGAATTTGAAGTAAATTTAAGTGATTTTCCTACTTCAGGTGATCGTAATCTTGTTAAATTACCTGGGTTAATGGAAGCACGCATGGAAAGTACACAAGTACTGTTTAACTTTCCATGGCTAAACGGTAGATGGTATTACGCCCCAGCAGCGGAATTGATAACCGGTTGGAACAAATTTAAGTTATCTGGAGACGGAAACCAAGTGTTATTTAAGATTAACAACGGGTCCGATAAGGAGTTAGCAAACGAAAGTACAGCTATTACAAATAAATGGTACCAACCAACAAGCGGTTCACAGTATTTTCTAGTTGATCAAGCTGTAGACTTTTCAAAGTTTAACAGTTGGGAAGTGCAAGCACACATTACGTGGGTTGATAATGATAGCGTAACTCAAACCCTTTTCGGTCCAAATGGGTCTTACATCTACTATAAGCCTGCCTTAGTTCGTTCTGGCACAAAGTTTGGTTTACGTGTCAATTCAGATTCAAGCACAACAATTGTGTCTCCCGGTGATTCTTTATTTGAACCAGAAAATGGTAAAGAATACTGGATTAAATGCGGATGGACCGGTACTACCTATTACTTAGATTATAAGCTAAATGGAGCTACCGAGTGGACAAGAGCACAAGAAGTAGCCAGCACGACTAAGTCGTATAACAGTGGTACATGGCGTATTTTTAGTGCATCAGCTTACTCATCAAGCTACTGGTATAATGGTAAGTGTGACATGAACCATTTTAAGTTTTATGCTGACAATGAGTTGTGGATTGATGGGTCACGAAACTCACAATATTACATTTCATATGAAAACCATGCATTAGCGGAGAATGGTACAATTGGTGGTGATAATTTTGCAGCAGAGTCAAGCTCGCAATATAGTACATCCTACGCTGCATGGTATGCGTTCAACAAGACAGTACCGAACAAAAACACAAATAACTGGAGACCAAGTTCTGCACCAACAACAGCAAATCCTCAGTGGATTACTTATTATTGCCCGACCGCAATGACAGCCACCTCTTTTGCAATTGACAATACATCCACAGCAACTCGTGGACCTGGTAACTGTATCTTTCAAGGGTCAAATGACAATCAAACGTGGACTGATTTGCTAACATTTGAGCATACAGTTACAACATCATACGAAAGAACTACTTACAACATACCGTCTGCAAGTCAAGGAGCATATAAATATTATAGATTATATGTTACAAGCTGTCAGTATTCTTCTATGATGCTTTTAGGAGAACTCACGTTGTTCTTTACAACTGGGGCATCGGTACCTGTATCTTTTGAAATGAATGGTACCATACCGTACACCGATCAAGTTATCGGAGTGTATTATCCATCACTGTCATTAGGACAGTTACAAACATACCAATCTTGGTTACATCTTAAAAATATTAAAGCAATTAAAGTGGAGGACTAAAAATGTCTGTTAACAAGGAAATTAGTGAATTAAATGAAGCTTCTGAGCTTAGTGGCTCTGACATGCTGGTTGTAAGCCAGTCTGGAAGTTCTGAAGCTACTAGAACGACCGTATCTGACTTAGCTACAGCAGTTGGTGAGCTGAACGAAGCAGGTGCACTTTCAGAGCTTTCCTTATCAATGAGTGTTGGTAAGAACCTTCTTGCTCAAAACTTAAATGAAAAAGGAATTACAGCTTCACCTACTGAATCATTGGTGTCTTTGGCAGACAAAGTTGGTTCGTTAGCCAACGAAGGTCCTGTCAGAACAAAATATTTATATCATACCCTTGATACAACTGTTGGTGAAACAGATGACGGTCATGGTCTAAGTAGTAATAATGAGTATTTCTATCAGTTAAAAGATGGTTATATTGCTTACTTTACGGCAAGCAAGTTGTATATTGCACAAGACACCGGAAACAAAAACTTAGAATACTTAAAAGAACATGCTGTCGCATCTTGCGTACTTACTGAAAACGTAAATAGCGGTACCAACTTTGCATTCAGTGATGACTGCACAAAGTTCATTGTAGGCGCAAACGGATCAACCTCTTCTGGATCACAGCGTCCAGTTCGCTACTTCATCTATGATATTACGTGGGAAAATGGTGCTCCTACAGCAATCACTTTCTTAAAAGAAAGACAAACAGCAGAAACATCATCAAGCCAGTACTTTTACTGTCCGTCTATTACAAATGATGCTAAGTTTGTTGCGTTTAGATATGCTTCACCGTCTAGCAGCTCTGCATACATTCGCATTGAATCCACATTTGATTCTACGGTATATGCAACAATTTCAGGATCAGCAAGCTACAAAACAGACTTGCGTACATTGTTCAAAGGGTATGATGGTGACAGTTCTAGTTTTGTAGTTATGCATCTGTACTCAAGTACTTACGGATATTGGTATTTCGCTACATATCCAGTTACGTTTACATATGATGGCGAGACAGGACTTCCATCAGCCATCACAATTGGTTCAGCTGTAAATAAACAAATAGACTTATTTGGTAAAGCGCAAGTATACTTAGTAGACGTGTACAATTCCATGATCTACCAAACAGAATCATATGCAAAAGAAGCTACTACAGTAGGTTCTGTTGACTTACTTGATGGTACATACGGTTATGTTTCAGTCATCGATTTCAGTAATTTGAATGACATTATCCTTGTAACAAATCAGGTTAATAAGTACAAATGTTTGTTTGTCTATCAAAACACCTCTGGAATTCCAAGCAGTGATAGTAATGGGTGTGGTTTCAGTATGAACAGATACAATTCGAATTATGGGTATCGTCACTACCTTTCATTCACACTTCCAGTTAAAGATGGAACTGAGTTCTCATTTGAGCTGTTCCCTGTAGGAATAAACTATACCTACGATAGAGCAAATCACACATTAACTGCTGACCAAACAGTTGGAAGCTATATTAAACTGTTTACATACAACTCACAGTCCGTCATATCATTTGGTGCAGGTCCTTCGACCTTCCCGATGATTGTTTTGGGTGAAGATGACAATGGTTATGTTTGGGGTAAGAGCAGTGGTGACTTACAAGAATCAGCCGCAATGTGCTACAATGTTAAGTACTCTACAACAACAGCTGAATACCTGTACGCCATCAAATTGACAAGCGAAACCGGTTATGATTTCATAATCTATCCGCTCTATGTTTCCAGCTTGAATAACATTAAAAAACGTACATACACACCAATCCCAACGTCATCTATCTAAAGTAGTTGACTTTATGTAAATAATCAAGTAAAATAAGGGTAAATATGCAAGTAAAAGGGTCATTAACAGTTAAATCAATCCTCACCGCTGGAAGGCGTGCAAACGAGGGATTAAATACAACTTTTATCGAGGAACCTTTAGAGCTCGATAAATATTCTAGCAAAAATCAGTATATTCGTATTAGTACTGAGCAGGTAGTTATTTTGCCAGATGCAACTTCTTTACCGACTGGGTGGGGTATCAATATTTATGGTTCCGACCAGTCTCTTGCAAAGCTGACAATTAACGACAAAACTGGTAATCGTATCTACAACTTAGCACCTAAAAAATCTGTTACCCTTATTTTACTTGAAAAGGAAACTCCTGCTGGTGTGTGGCGTGTTGTTCGTTCAGGCGGGGGCGGCGGTTTAGGAGATGGTAACGTACCGCTTTATTCAGACGGAAACATCTTTGAAGCAGCCGATTCAGCAGTAGAACAGTTTACAATTTATCAAAAATGGGACGATGGTACACAACAACAAGAGGACGTGTTGTACTACGAATTAGCAACAACACGGCCTGACGGTGCCGGTGTATTATATATTTGGACTTCAAGTCGTTCCGATGTACCACTTTACTCAAAGACAGACCGTGTAACCGATTTTATCGTATACGGTGACGAGCAATGTACATCAACAGCAGATATCGTAACCACAGTTGGTAATATTACCAAAACACTGTTCGTATCAAATGTTACCATATCCTCTACTGTCTTTTTGGGTGGTATCAACGTAAACCCATTTGTAGCAAACGTTATGAACGGTATTGACGAGGGTGGAGATGTAGAATCTGAAACCATCTTCTTTACCGGTGGTACTGCAATAAGTGCACCAACAACCTTTCCAACAACAAAGTATATCTATGTATCTATAGATGGTGTTATTTTAGAAGAGGATTATAGACAACGTGGTGGAAACACTTGGCCTGTAGAACCTTTGGATGGAGAGATTTTCTTCTTCAAACCGTTACGCCGTAACTACAAATATGTGGACGGAACCGGATGGACAGAATATCCATGCACGGCACTTAGTGAACTTACCTTTGTAGAGTCGGGTCGTACCCTTATTCGTGAATATCCAAAGAACGAGTGGTGGTGGGACTATAAATACGGCGATGAACGTAATACTGCTATCATTTCATCCGGTGTTGTGTTAGACATGCCGGCTGTTGTTGGTGTTCCTGTAGGAACCGCAGTCAGTGGTGTCAAATTAGGTAACATTGTTGCTACTGTGGCAGATGGATATACTCAAACAGGTTTACCAGTTGATTACTACGTTGCTTTACCATATCAAGTAGAAGTTCCGTTTACGATGGGTACAGATGCCTATTACTACCTTCTTAAAGATGGAGCAATTGAAGCATCTTCACACAAACCAACTGGCGGTAACGAACTTCCTGTTCTTTCTCCAGACGTATCTTACAGTGACGGAGATATGTTCTACTCAAAGAAAGACGGTAAGAATTTTAAGATTATCGGTGGAGCGTGGGAAGAGTATCCTGCTGTATGTGTAGCATACATTACAGCATTAGGAACACCGCGTGTCTACCCGTTTAACTCTCCGGCTTGGGGTTCAGATGTCGTACCACACAATCAAGTGTTCTTAAATGCAAGTGAGCCTACAACTTCTGTAACAGTAGACGATGATATTTTAGACCCTGGACACATGACTGTAAACGTATGTAACACTGTTCTTCAGTCAGACACATACACGTTACAGTCAGATAAGAAAACAATCATTTTTAATAACCCAATCGAAGCTGGTCTTCGCATTGAGGTACGCTGGTACACACCAGTAAACGTAACACACATTAGTACAGCGCAGGTCAGTACAGTATCTTGTGCTAACTTCGACGAGTTTGACAGCTTAACACTGTACTCAGTTGTCCATACAACAAAAGACGTAACACTTAACCCCCCACTTAACGTAACAGCTGACTGGTTGGTTATGTGCTTAGATGCAAATGACGTACGTTTCATGCGTGCAAGCAGGTTAGATGATCCGTCTGCTACGTTGTATAGAACCAGAACCAACGGCGTCTGGACCGACTGGAAATTTGCATACGCATCTTATTTTGTAGGAGCATAAAATGAGTAAGAAAAAAATTAGCAAAGATTCAACATTTGAAGAAAAAGTAGCGTTCTTAAGAGAACATTTATTAGACGAGAACACAGATAACAGTTTAGCAATTAGAAACATCCTATGCTTGATTAACTCTCAAACACTTACGGATGACTTATTTGAAAATAACGATATTTTGTTCAAAGATATTGAAGAGTTCTCAGATATTAAAACCGAACTTCACGAAGATATCAGAGGTGTGAAAAGAAACATCTCAATTGCTTATCTATCTATTATTACAAGCTGCCGCGCAATCACTGCAGCGACTGAGGAAAACATTAAGAACGTTCCTAATCTTTACAAAGTGGCAATTGGAAATTTAGGGTTCTTTACTCTCAACAGCTTCTTAAATAAACATTTGTCTGATATTACAAAAGACGATTTATATGTAGTACAGGACGCAGTACAGCTGTGTGGCGTGTTGCTTGCACCATTGGCAGCGTTAAACAATGTTGTAGGTGAAGTATTTAAGGAGAAATAATGGCTGTAATTGGAAACAACATACGTTTTTCTGACCTTGTAAATTCAATCACTAGTGGACTTACCTATCTGGCCGGTAATGTTGGTACCACGTATAATCCAAGTGTTCCCTCAGCATTACGTCTTGGTTTTACGTACTCCTATACAATCACAGTTGACCCGAATGATGCGTACGGATCAACGCCAACACTGACTTGGTATAATCGGTCAGATATTGGGGTCGTAGCAAGTAGCACATTAGCAAATAACTTACAAGACTTTTTGTCAGAACAAGGTCTTACTGAGCAAGCAATTGGAACAGCTACGATTGGGCCAGATACGGTTATTAAAGTACTAACAGCTGTATATTGTTTTATATCTGCACGGTTTGCAGTTATATCTTCACCGTTGAGCACACAAACAGCTGTATTTTACATCCCATCGTTGTCCCCAACGATTGATACAACACCAATCGTTGACATCAGTCCGCTCCCTGTAACTACAGAAAATGTAGCTACTATTGTAAATTCAGTTATTGGCATGGCCTGCAGAAACTTACGTGGGTTAAATGCGATTGCAGGATATAGTCAATCAGATTCGTAATAGGTGATTTATGGTTACAAAAGAAGAACTTTTATCTTATGGCTTATCAAAAATTTTAAGTGTTTGTGGGAACATTGATGCGTACAAAGATTTCGTTCCGAACTCACTTAAAGAAGGGTTTAGTATAGATATACCGATTACACGTCCTCCTAGACCAGAACCAGGATCTCGTAATCCTCAGTATCAGTACTTTAACCACGATGCACCTTGTCATCTTTATTATTCTATTCCAGCTGGACGTCGCCCCGTAAACATTGTATCTACTGCAACAGTAACAACACAGTATAACGATTTCATGTCTACAAGCGGTTTAGTTCCTTCATTAGCTACTGTAACAGGACAGCAGTTAATCGCTTTCAGTACGGCTCTTGCCAACTTTGCAAATATACACTTAAAACTAATATCTCCGTATAACGATGCAAATACAAGGGTTTTGTTTTACGATGACTCGGTTGATGCAACTCCGTATATTGTTACAGATGTAGGAGTGGACGCTGTAACTCCGTCTGAGACAAATTCGTTGTCAAACTTTTTGTCCAGTCCGTTTTCCACAACATCTACAAAGAGTGGAAACCCGTATGTAATAACGTACGCATCGTCGTCATCGTCATCGTCTTCTTCGTCTTCGTCCTCATCAAGCTCTTCATCTAGTTCTTGCTCGATGTTTATTGCTTATATGAGGATTTAGACATGTTTATAAAACAGTACGAACTTTGGCAGTCCTGTAATAATAACTGCGTCTTTTGTTTTAATAAAGAGGCTGCAGGTAAATTACATCCGGCTCAGCAAATTGCTACACTCAAAGAGGTATTAGTAGACCTTGACCGTGTAGTAAAAGAGCATGCTGGAAACCTATCCGTTGAGTTGATTGGTGGTGAGTTTTTCCAAGGTCAACTTTCCGATTCAAGAGTTCGTGATCTATTCTTTCAGGTAATACACAAACTACGTAAATTAGGGGACGATGGTTCTCTTCAACAGGTATGTCTATTTGTTACCCTTACCATTGGTGGCCAACTAGACTTATACAACGCATTGGAAATTCTTACCGGAAATCAAGATTCAAAAATGTCCGTATGGGTATCAACATCTTACGATACGAAAGGAAGATTCACCAATGAAAAATTAGACAATTGGAAAAGTCACATGAAACGTCTATCTACCATGCCCCGTGTGTACAGGAACACAACGTTCATATTTACACAAGACTTTGCAGAGAAAGTTGTAAGTGGTGAGCTTGACTTAGGTGCGTTTAGTAATGAGTATAAGACAACATTGTTTTTTAAGCACCCAATGCCAAATTTAATTAACCAGGCCAGGCCAGAACCTGGTCTTGACGTTTTATCTTTATATAAGAAAGCCAAAAAGGAGTGCTTAGAAGAAACTCCGTGGTTTTTACCTAAACGTAGTACAGCCATGAAAGCCATGTCTATAATACACGGGCTTGGCTATTTAGATAGATTTATGAACCTTCAATATCGTGCAGATGACCTTGCACGACAGTTTAATGAAGAAACTGGGTGGGATAAGACCATACGTAATAAAGAAAAAGGAATTGAAAGCCTAGATGAAGAAAAAAACGTCTGTGGACATTTAGTTCCGTATATGTGTTACTCAGACTCAGATAAGTGTATTATGTGCGACAAGGAAATCTTGTTGGACGATTGATAGGAGGACGTATGGATGAATTTGATAGGCCCTTTGCAGAGGCGTGTAAATACTTACACGACGATGTACCTTTTATTATTTATAAACCTGACTTCTGTTCATACGACTTAACTGTACCGTATCTTGCCTACAAACTCAACTACAACCTAGTTAAAGTAGGGCTACATGACATTGGACCATGTATCACAGCAAACGAAGCGTGGTATATTGTATCACAAGTTTTATTTAACGATGATAGACCTACAATTTTATGGATAGAAGACATCAGCGTGGTGGACGATAAGCTGTCATTTATTAACAAGGTATGGCAATTTCGTACTCCTACACGACACATTGTATTTACAGGGATACAACATCACTGTAAGTCGTTACCTCCTACTTTTAGGTCAATTACCTGGGACACACAATACAAGGAAGTACTTTATTTTGACATGGTCTACGTAACGGCTGGTACATGTCAGACAATACTGCATGCGCCACAAACTCTACATTTCCGCGTCTATAACAACATTCGTAAAGCACTTACAAAACACTACAAAAACATTCCGTACTGTGTACTTGAAAATGTAGACAGTAGAAAAGCGTCTTTAGACAGTCTTGTAGGTATATCTTTGTTGGCAATATCAGCAGGAAACCCTGTTGGTATAAGCACAAAACTTCCGTATAACCAACACAATGAGTTCGTGGACGTTCTAACAGAAGGGTGGACAACTCCCGTTTCAAGTTGTATAATTAACGTATGAGTAAGAAGATATTTGAGTTCTTAGTTTGGGATAACTGTAATAACCATTGCCGGTTCTGTTTTCTAAAAGACCACAATCCGTGCAAGAGTATCCTTGATAACAACGAAAAAGCAGAGTCACTTCATCAAGTACTAAACTACCTAAAGAGCCCTTCTTTTGAAGAAGGAAGCCACGTTTTATTGTGTGGCGGTGAACTCTTTGATACTGTTTTTGATAGTGGTACAGCAGTTGCATTTCATGAGTTAATAACACACATATTGGGTTGTATTGTTCAGGGCACTATCGAGTCGTTATATATTAACACAAATCTGATTTACGATCCAAGTATCATGTTGAACAGATTTTTATCGTACTTTGACAATGCCGGACTTCTAAACAAATTACACTTTACAACATCGTTTGACTTGATTGGACGATACAAAACGCCTGAAGATAAACAACAATTTATTCGAAACGTACGCCACCTGCACAGCAGATATCCTGAGTTGGAAATTATTGCTAACATGGTTATGACAAAGCAAGTTTGTAGACTTATCTGTGACGGTGACGTCAGTATACGCAACTTGCAAGATGACCTGGACGTTTCCATAAATCTAATTCCGTATATTATACTACACGACAATATGGCCCCCACAAAAGAGTTGGTACTAGATACTCTCAAAGCAGTGAACGCCGAATTGCCATGGTATATCAAAACGCATACGGACCGCTTTATCCTAGATACACCACGCGTTCTGCTTAAGTACCATAATAAGAAACTTGAAGAGATGACCACTCCAAACAGTCCATGCGGGCATAGCGTTAATTTCAAACGGTATACTAAGGAAGGAAGTTGTTTCATTTGCGATTTACAGAAACTAGCAGAGGAGTACAAATGAACGTAAAGACATTGCAGATTGAACTTTGGGAAAACTGTGATAATAACTGTGCCTTTTGCTACCTTCGTGATAAACGTCATTTTTCCAGTATAGAAGAACGGTTAGAAGCCATTAAGTCCGTATACGTTATACTAGATAGACGTCTTAGTGCCGGATTTGACGCCGTTGGTCTTATTGGCGGGGAATTTTTTGAAGGGCAGTTAGGTACTCCTGAACTACTAACCGCATTTAGTACTCTTATAAATACCTTAAGTACTATGTGTAAGCAAGGAACACTTAAACAGGTGTGGGTAACTGCTTCTTTGGTAGGTAATTTAGATTGCTTTAACAAGTGTTTTGAAGGTGTAGATAACAAAAACAAGTTTATTATCTGTACATCATACGATACGGTAGGACGATTTCGTGGTGATATGCAGAGTAACTGGTTTAATAACATTAAGGCATTAAATCTCAACGGATATAACGTTCATACACAGGTTATAGCCACAGACGCATTTATACACGAAGCACTTGAAACAAATATCATGGAACGTATCAATGAGCACTCTATGCTTGATTTCAAATCACCTACGGTGTGTCGTGCTGAGTATTTAGATGTGTGTACAGGCGCAAGTCCAAAGACATACCGTGAACTTCTACTTAGTCAAAAGGACGCTTTTGGACCAGATTTTTTCGTAAAACACAGGAAGGATTTTTTACGTTTTCTCTGTAAAGTCAAAGACATGTTTGGCGATAAGAAATTATACGCTTACGCAAGTAACAAAGTACGGTCTGCCGAGACGCATCTGCTAACAAAGAACATAACCATAACCGACAGGTGGGAACACGGAATAGAAAACGCACCATGTGGGCATCCGTGGGATAGTTATTGTTACCTTGATTCAGACAAATGTTCCAGATGCGATGCACTATCGCTAGTGGAGGACTAATGGATACTTTTTTACAATTTGAGTTGTGGAAGGATTGCAACAATAAGTGTGCCTTCTGCTTTAATGATAATTCAGTCACCAGTGCTGCTAAAAAGATAGACAGGATTGCATTTGTACGTAAAAAACTGGAAAAGCACTTACCAAAAGGTGTTGACACCATTGGGTTTATAGGTGGCGAGTTTTTTGATGGACAATTGGAAACAGAAGCCTTGTTTGCATCCTTTATAGATTTACTTAACGTGGCATTGGAAGACGTTTCTATTAAAAAAGTACTTATTACTTCGTCGCTGATTTTTCGTAACGGTAACCAGCATCTTAAATCTGTTTTACTGCGTCTTAGTAATAGGCAAAAGTTAATGCTTTGCACCTCGTGGGATACCAAGTACAGGTTTCACGTAGATGGCTCAAAACAGGTGTGGGAAGAAAATATACGATTTATACACGACTTGTTCCCTGAAATACGTATCCATGTGGAAATCTGTCCAACTCAGTGGCACATAGAAGACGTACTCGCCGATAAATTCAATATAGCCGACTTTGAACGTAAGTACAATGTTCGTGTTGACTACACGGACTTAAACTCAGGGTTTAATTACCGGGATAAATACGATTTTCAAGAACACGTTCCCGGTTTTTTCCCTAAGCGTAGTACCTTCTTAAAGTTCTTACACAAAGTTTACACAGAAGGACAGGCCAAGGAAGACCAATTTCTTAATTATGGAAATATGTCAACGCTACTTTGGATGGAAGTTAACGGAAAATATAGGTTATTTAAGGGGTATCGTGGACCAGTAAAAGGTACCGATGTTGACGACAAGTATCCACTCCCGCCTATGCACGAAAGCAAGTCTGATTATATTGACTCGCATGTCAGAATGCGGTCAGACGTGCTTGCAGTTTGGAGGGACTTATATGAGTAACATGGTACAATACGGGATGTGGGGTAACTGTTCCAATCACTGTGATTTTTGCCTTAAAAAGGACAAACGGGAGCTCACACCGGAGCAGCTCATCAGAGAAATAGCAGAAACCCGTAAAAATATATCAATTATTGACTGGGAAGGCAAGTTTCACGATGGTATTTCCCTGCTTGGAGGGGAGCTTTTCCACATAAAAGACCCTAAAGTACAGGACGCTTTTATGGAGTTAATTGACGATATTATTGAAAAAATACTCAAAAAGGTACCCACAGCCGTTTTTTCGTGTGTAACCAACGGCATATACCACCCAGCCTTCTTATACCGCGTTATGGACCGTTTCCGTGACACTGTTGGCATGCGTAGAGTTGACATAGCGTTCTCTTATGACCTTCAATACCGTTTTCACAGTGTAGAGGCCAGAAATCTGGTTGTACAGAACATCTTGGACTTTATGAAACGATACGATCATACCCTAGTAGTACAAATGATCTTAACCCAGCACGTTATTAACCTTTGTAAGGCAGGTACATGGTCTCCAAACTACTTTGAAACAGAGGAGATACCTGGTACGATCCTATCTTTTTTGTATCCACACCCTATTTTTGATGGTTGTGACAAGCCAACTAAGAAACTACCAGACTTCCAGTTTAAGCGAAAAGACTTATTTTGGTTTATCAGATGGCTAAAAGATCACAATGAACGGTGCTATTACAGTTTTTTATCATCTACACAACACTCTGGCATTTATAAGTACACCGGTCGTTTCGATAAAGACCTGGATGGATTTGTCGAACAGCCAAAACTAACAGATGGAAAGGAAGAAATAGCACCTTGTGGGCACTCCAAATTGTATCGTTGTTATAGCGATTGTGATAAGTGTTTACAGTGTGACTTGGAAAGCCTCGAAGTGCTAGAATAATTGAACATATAGGTTGATAGTAGAGAGGTTGGAGGGGGATACTATCACCAGTTTAGTTCGTAAAGGTTTATGCATTGCTTTCTTGGTATTTTTGCCTGTAGGAAGCTACGCTCAGAATGCCGTTGGCGTTTTTAGAGCAATTAGAGGGATCAGATCTACAACGAGAATAACCCGTGTAGCAGAAGTTCGTATTAACAATTTTTGGGTAGCAAGAGACGCCCTAGCCTCACACAGAAATTACACCAATTTTGACTTTACAAACACAAGTTCCCGGATTCAACTACAAGTAGAGCAGCGAATCCTAGCAGAACAACTAAAATCCCCTACCACATTTTACGGCCCCTACAATTATATGAGGGCCGTTTCTTCAGTATCAAGGGACCAAAAGCTAGTAAACCCAAGATACGCATCAGCATGGAAGCATTTGAGACAAACTGAAGGTTACAACGGTGCACATCACCTTGTTATGACATCAGTAATTGAACGAATCCATGCAGATTTGAAGGCTTCCGGTCATAAGGTAAGCCTGTCAGACCTAAAAAATAATGCACCGTGTATATTCCATCCATTTCACGGACGACCGGAATATCAGCATATTTTTCATAACTTAGAAGAGCAATATACCATATATTCAGAGCACGGAATGCGTGCCCTTATCGTACACCAGCTGGAACTCATCAACGACATCAATATACAGATTGGGCTGGAACCGATGCCAGATTGGTATATCGACGGAATCCTTAAGGAAACCAAGCTCTGGTGCGACCATTTTGGCCTAGTTTACGATAACTGGGTTCCGATGGAAGGCATAAAATAACACTTAATTGAACACATAGGTTGAATATAGAGGGGGTATTCCCTCTATTTCAACGTCCCACCAGGTGGTTCATGAACGATTTATCCAAAGTAAGCATTAAGCGTATTGAAGGGCTCGATTTAGAGCTTGCAGATTTATACGATAAAATAGAAGAAGCTTCAAAAACTGGTACAGCACACAATGTTGGTCAGGTTTTCTGGTCGCAGTCCAACTCAAAAGATGAAAATCCAGGTGCATTACCATTATTTACCGGTGAAAACGTTGCTGTAGCTGATTACGACGCTTTGCACCGTTTTTTGTTGCGTAACAGTTCCTTGGTAAAATCTAAGGCAGATTATGATGCACTTATTGCTGACACAAGTGTGGACTGTCCTTATTATGCAATTGACAATGGCCGTATTTATTTACCTCTTTTACGTAATTACTTAAATGTTGTCTACGTGGAACAACCACGCCTTGTTCGCACACCATATTATGCGTGGTGTATTTTTGATGAAAATGATGAAGTAACAGAGACGGTTTACACCGGTGTAGAAGAACCAGCAGTTGGTGATGATGTTTATACTGATATTACTATGTCAGCTAACGGAGAGATAACTGCAGTAGGTGAAAATCAAATAACAGCTTACATTTCTATACGTGAAGGTGAATTTGGATACACAAAAACATACACAAGATATGGGCAAGGTGATACTGTAAGAGAATATTCTGTTGGTGAAGAAGCTTTACATGTAAATCCAACACCACTCTATCCATGGGTAAGCTACGTAACAACCTTATATGATATTGTAACCCCAACAGAGTACGCAAAGGCAGATTTAACAAACGTTGAAAGCATCCCAGCAGATTCGCCTGTACAGGCAAAACTAACGGCTGGGTCAAACGTTACAATTACAAATAATACAATCAGTGCTACGGATACCACATACACGGCAGGGACCGGAATTTCAATTTCAAACGGTGTAATTGACTGTACTGTAAATCCAACACCATTATGGGGTAACATTACAGGAACACTAACGGATCAAACAGATTTAACGGCTTACATAAGCCAACAAATAGGAGCATCAGGTATGCTAGGACGCATAAATTATAATGCCGCTGTTTCAAACGGATTAACATACACTATATCCTCTTCTGATGGACACAATTATGTTGGAAATAGTAGTACCTATACAGTACCAGCTGACGGATATATCAACGTAGTAGCTTATTTAAGTATAACTGCAATACAGCTAAGTACTACAGTGCTGAGCGGTACTCATGCAAATTTATCAAACAGAAGATTTTTAATAAACAATGCAGTGGTAGCAACTGACCTATCAAATGACTCCCTTGTACCAGTATCTGCTGGAGATATTATAGAATGTCGATTTGATTTTACTTTAGAAGCTGGTACTGGTGGATCCCCTAATGGGTCTACTGTAGTAACATTTATGTTCTATCCGCAAAAGTAGTGAGGTGTATAAATGAGCGACATTAAAAAGATTATACACAAATCAACAGAATTTACACTTGAAGACGGAACAGCCCGTTCATCAGCATCAACTGCAGCTAGGACAGCAACGTGGGGAAGTTTGTCAGGAACAATCAGTGACCAAGCTGACCTTACAACCTATATAAACAGCTTAATTGCACAAGGAGTTTCAGGCATGTTAGGAAGAATGAATTTTAATGGTGGAGTTACATTTACATTAGGTGGTGGTAGTGGCTTTAATACAAGCGGCTCTTCTTCTTATACCTGTCCAAGCGATGGTTATATTATCTGCTATGGTGATTCAACAGATGATGCAATTTCGCTTGGTGGTCAAACTCTTCCTTGTTATACAAATGGCTATGGGGTACCTCTTGTGTTGCCTGTATCTGCAGGAGATGTTGTTTCTTATGGAGGAGCCGGCGCAAATACATACTATGTCAGGTGTGTGTTTTTTCCACAAAAGTAAGGATATACAGTTATGATTAAATACGCAAAAATCGAAAACGAAGAAACAAAGCAATGTTCCGTAGGATTAGGTACAGATACCGAATTCTACGAGTCCATTGGTATGACCGAAATGGACGTTGAGCAAGCATATAATGGTGCATGGTATTTAGCAGGTCATTGTCCTGAACCTCCAGAGCCATCTGTTGAAGACCAGGTAAAAGAGATGGAAGACCTGTATCATATGTACCGTTGGCAACGTGAGGGTATTTTAGCCGAAAATTCACCTTATTCAGACTACGCTAAACAAATTGCATTGCAAATTGAAGAGCTAGCTGAACAACTACGCGAAGACTAATCAGGTACTCTAAATGATCCAGTATTTCGGAATTCCGTGCTACGCAAGTCCAACAGTGTTAAAAGAAAACATCGTGTATCACACCGATGTTGATGTTATTTTATACTGTTCTGTACTTGAAACATACGTTACCTTCCACGTTTATCATGATGATGACTTTGATAAATACTTCAGCATGGGTAAAGGATACTGGCCTGAATCATATGAAGGCGTTTACTGGAACAAACTTCCTTACATTCCTATTTTAATCAAAGCAGGTGCAAATTACAGCTTTACAGGTACCACAACTTTACGTGTTATTTATTTTCCACTGGTGATGGATTACGGAACAATTGAACAAATTCCTTCCATTGCTGGTATTAACCCAAGCTCTTCCTCCGGTTCAAGCGGTGATGCAACCCCAGGTACAGGAGATACTCCTCTTGTAACTCCTGGTACCGTTGTTTTTGAATCAAGTATTCCAGGTGAATATAACATCGTAATACCTATGGATGGAAACTACCGTATCACTGCAGTTGGAGGTGGCGGTGGAGGTGCAGCTTATATGTATTGCTATAGCAATTATATAAGCTACTGGTATGCTCAAGCAGCTGGCGGTGGAGCAGGTGCTTATTTTGACGGTATTTATACCTTAACTACTGGTGCTATCGGACTAACAGTTGGTAGTGCTGGTGGCAGTGCCACTGCTCAATGGGTTAACAAAAACTCGAAAGATACTTCCGGTAGAGCCACTGGTGGAAATGGTGGTAATACAACCGTAGGCGGCTTTTTAGTAGCACATGGTGGCGTTGGTGGTATTACAGCATATAAGACAGCAACAGGTGGAAGTGCTGGTAACTTAGAATATACATCAGAAAATTTAGTTGAAACATACATTGCTACTGCTACAAATGACTCGAAATTAAACGGTAAATCACAAGTTGTATCCGGGTCATCTGTAAACCAATCGAGCTCAGGTAATTCATATAATTCTCAAGATTATACGGTTACACTTACAGTAGCTGGTGCTGGTGGTTCTAATGGATCTCCGAATCTTGCGGGTGCAGGCGGTGGCGCATCAGGTACAGCTTGTTTTGTACAAAATGGACGTCAGTACGACCCTGCTGCTACGACGAATGCTACTGGTGGAAACCCCGGTTACATTAAAATCGTAAAAATCTAACAATTTGAACATTTAGGTTGTATATAGAGAGGCATTGTGTCATATAGGTTAAACGATTGGTGGTTAACAAACCCCGACTACGTAACGCCTAAGAAAGGTGATGAAGTTGGCGTTGAAATAGTAGAAATAGAAGGTGAAGAACAGAAAGTCGAAAGGAAATATGTTACTTTCGACGTTCCTGACTTGTCTGTCGAACCGTTTACTTATATTTATCGTGGTGCAAGCAGTGCAGATAAAGGTAATTCCGTGGAGGTCGTAGCGGACTTATCAGAAGTAGACTCTACAGAAAACTATTTAGCCGTATATATTGACGATGGGACATATCGTCAAGGCATCAAAATATATAAAGGTAAGGTAGTTCTGCTTGATGGCTCTGACCAAAAGACCGTTGAGAATGCAGCAGCGACAGCACACAGGTATACCCTGTCCATGCTTGACGGTAAGTTTGTGTGTTACTTCGATAAAAAGAAGATTTTCACACCAGAAGAAGTGCCGGCATCCTCAGGAGAGTCACGACTTGTTGTAGGCTTTCCGGAGAGTCAATCTGGGTCATTCAAAGCTAAATTCGAATACATCAAATATGCAGAAGGCGTATACACATACGTCAACTTGGAGGATGTAGATTTTGAATTTCAGCTTGACTCAGCACCTACATTTGACACAGTAAACCTAAAAACTTATAACAGGGCTTCATTCATTAAAACTCCTCCTAATTACGACGATGAAACTGCTGAAGAGCGTGAAATCCGTGAAAAGAATGAGGAAATGTATGAAGACCTGCCAAATGCGTGGGATCCAGTGGAACATGTCTGTGGCTCATACGTTAATGGTGAATATGACCATAAAGGTATAGTAAACAGCATTTCCATTGCCCTTCCGCAAAAGCCAGATATGGCTTTACCCGCTTTTTATTATCGTGTAAAGATTGCCGGTGAAGGATACAATTCACCTTACTCTCAAACTTATTTTTCTAGTTTAACCACACCGGAAATTTTTCCACACACCGCAGATGTATATTATGAACAAGCTGGTCAATTTCCAGTTCCGTTGGAAGGATACATCTTTGTTTATGACGTAACAGACGGCGTTGCTGGTATTGAGCGCATCTCTTATACACAAGATGACGCTGGAATGCACCGTTTGTATTCAACTGCTGAAGGAGCAGTTATTGTTTTACCACCTATTCCAGTTTCTGACAACTGGAAGATTAGTCTGTGTAACGTAGGTGACTATACAATTAACGTACAATCTGCATTAGGAGACCAATTACTGCATGTCGAACCTAAACAAGTTGTGTCTTACGAGTTTGATACAGCAGATTATAAGTGGTATTCTTTTATTGAGCACGACATTGCGTTCTTTAACTTAAGACCTGACATTTCCAGTGCTATTTTCAAATCTGTATACACCTCACACATTCCGTCTTATGACTATGTATATACTAAAGATTATAACTCTGGTAATATCGCAACCATCGTTAGGGCTGAAGCCTCAGAGGTAGCAAAGTTATTTACACAACAACAGAACCAAAGCGATATGCTCAGTATTTATAAAGCAGACAATGATGATTTTACTGAGCGGTGGAAAAACATTTTTAATTTAAGTGAAAGCCTATTCAAGAACAAAGCAGAGATGCGTGATACATTTCAAGTTCTTGTAGGTAACTCGCTTGAGCAGATGCGTGCAGCAAGCATAGAACGTGTGTTGATGGCTGTAACCGGTGCTAAACCAGATATTATTGAACTTAAAGATGTAATCTTCAATATCATTTGGTCTGCACATGACTTAAAGGAACAACCGCACAGCAGGAAGTTTTCACTGTGCGATAAGGATTACCCAAGTTATTACGTTAATCCATTTATTGTATATGACAAGCAAGACCAACACCACACGTGGCAAGTGAAAGTGTACGACCCGTACAACTTACAATATAGTCAGGACCTTATTAAGCAGATTATTCAGCTTTATAAACCTGGCTGGACACACGTTATTGTAGATTTCTATAACGCAGAAGGAGAGAAGATACAGAAGAAGTATGTGTACTGGTATGACAACTATCTGAAATCTTCGTACAACAAATAATTATGGCAGAAACAGATTTGATTGAGTTAAAAAACTCCAACGCACTTTATAAATACCCGGTTGATGCAGACCAACTCATGCACAACTTTAAGGTACTGGCCGCACAAACCGGTGGCGAGTCCATTAAAAATGTTGTTGAATCATCTGGTCAAACTTACAGTACGTTAATTGAAAATCAGCTTGCCATGGCAATTGCTCAGTACGTAATGTCCGGTACAATTTTTAACGAAGTTGGTGATTCTGATGCCTACGTATTATATGGCAGAGATGGAATGGAGATACCGTACCGTTATACAGAAGGTATGGTTGTTACATTCAAAACCACTCACACCAACATGGGTGCAGCTACCATTCAACTCGGTAGTTTAGCTCCTCATTATATTCATGTTGGTGGAAACGACATTGCAGCAGGGTACATGCCTACTGATAAATTCGTTAGCTTCGTATACACAAAAGAGCAGTCTGCAGAAGGTGATATTACATATGCTTGGTACCCAGTAGAATCACAAGCATCTGGTGGCTCTGGTAGCGAGTCAGACACACCGAGCCCAGATTCTGGTTCATCTTCAAATTATCCACTGGTAGCAATTCGTAAATTATTAACATCTGCTGGACTGGCATATTCTCAATCAGATGACACACTTTTATCACAAGCTATTTCTCATTATGCACACGGCATTCACTATACAAGCACATATGCCAATGGTATTTATGTCTTAACAACACCAGAATCACACTTAGGACCACGGCATTATTTTCCAGGCTTGGTAGTAATGTTTACAATTCCTACTACAAACGATACAGACTATACTTTACTTAAACTTGGTACATTACAGTCTGTACCTTTCTTAGACGAAAACGGTTTTGAACTTGTTAATAGTTCACTTTATGCAGGTCAACTTGTAGTTGCTGTTTATCAAAGCGGCGCATTTAGACTTATGTCTTCTTATATGCCGTCAATTAAACTTGGAAACGGTAATATCATTACTGGTATTACAGATGACCAGACTTTAGAAGGTGATTCCTCAACTGTTGCTGCATCAGAACATGCAGTAAGAGGTTATGTTGAATCAAAACTAAAGGGAAGTCTTGCTAACACAATTGTTTCCGGGTACACAGATGAGTCAAACAACCCCATTGCCGTTCGTTTAGTAGGGTCACATCATCTCGAAGTTGTTGCCGGTGATGCAGCTTTTATTTCTGAAACACCAAACGACCCTTCACAAATTATTACTTCAAGCAGTGACGAGGAATACGTACTTAAAAACCCGTGCTTGGTTGACCTAAATGATTACAGCTACTGGGAAACAGAAAAGACAGGTTTTGCAATTGATGATTTGTCTCGTACCGTAGCTGGTGAGTATGGTGGTAAGTACATTGTAAATAAGTATGATTCAGACGGTGTGGAAGTATATAGAAATAATCCTCCCAAACCGGAGTGGTTTGGTCTAACGTCTTTTACAAAGCGTCCAACTGCCGTAAAGATTAAATTTACAGATGACGACCATACGCCAAACAGTGTATATGTTCAGGTAAACTTCGGTAATACAGTTTCAGGTACTTGGTATGATGTTGTAAATGCTGTTTATAATGAGCACCAAGAAGAGGGTGACGCAGCATACGAAACTGACATGGAATATGGTAAACTTTACGCATTGGAAAAAGATGCAGACGGATACTACAGACTAGAACTTCCATCATATTATGATGTAGGTGACTTATCTGGTGCTTCCGCGTCAATGAATGACCCATTACCGTTTCCTGACCAACCGACAAATCCGTTTGCAATGCGTGTTGTAATTAGAGATAGCTCAAATTTACAGCAAGTTCCTACAGATGTGTTGAACCAAGATGGGTATGACCCTGATACAGATACTACATCTCCACAAACTTCAGTACAAGTTATTGATGTACAATTTGGTCGCATTGAAAATGCACCTCTTTTCTCATTCACATATCCAAACACAAACGTAGGTGAGCTCAAAGTACCTAAATACTTTACACAATATGTGTATGAGCAAGGAGATCTTACAGCAGATCCTCCTGAATATCCTACATCAGAGTTGGACACACTTGACGAAGGTGAAAACACATTATATATCCAACAAGGTGAACAATACCTTAAATTGACACACTCATCGAATATCTTTAAGCAATCGGAAACTCCTGCTGCGACAGCAGCACGGGAAGGCGGAGTGTGGTTTGAAACAACATCAAGCTATCCTAACACTTATGTATGTCAGTCAGTAGGTGACCATGAAGAACCCGACCCAGAAGATCCATCACAGACAATCGTTGTTAAGGACTACGGATGGATAAAAGCTGATGTCATGTTAATTGCTAAAGTAACAGTTTATAAATCAAGTCTTACAGATACTGGGTCTTTCACTTCTGTAACACCGATGGCGTACGGAACAAGCATTACAAAAACATACAGTGCTACCAAAAACATGGATGAAACAATCGTTCATAATTTCGGTCAAGCTGTAGCTGTTTCATTCACATTGGAATGTGTTGATGATGACCTCGGATATGTTGCAGGTGAGCGTGTAGAAGTATTACCTTTCTACTATCACAGATACTACGTTACACCAGTTGATGTAGAAAAAACTGTTTACGGTCCGGCATCAACCCCGACCGATCCGGATGAGGAACCCGTGGCACCTGCAATCGGTACAGTAACCGTTAAAGAATATACACCGACCGACCGTGTAGTTGCTATGTTTGCGTCATCAACTGAGCAAGAGACACGTATTAAATTAGTCAATTTTGAATTGCTGCAAAAAGGTACAAACGATACAGCACAAATTACAGATAATAAATGGAAGCTAACTGTTCTAATTAAGAAGGGATAACATGGAACGTACATATTTTTTCTCAGGCCAAAACATTGAGGCAGAAGACTTAAACAACATCTCAGACACTTTGTGTGCTCAGATGCAGAACAGAGTTATTGATTTCTTCACAAAAGGTGTGGTAGGAAATGACTCTAACTACGTCGTTATTGACGCAGATAACACGGTTCGTATAAATCCGTTTATTGCTTACGGCAACGATGGAAACAGAATCGATGTATATCAACCTATCAAACGTTTGGCCTTAGATCTCTCGCATTATCCCGACGAGAAACGCTTAACACAGCAAGGAACATTAGCAGATGACGAATTTGGTTGGGAAGCAAATGTCGTATATGATATTTACGTTGCATACATAGAAAAACCAGCTCGTCCGCGTGCTCATAACTTATCAGGGGAGTTTTATCCAACCCGTATCATAAGCGGTTTTGAATTTTATGCTTTGCGTCCCGGCATCGATGAAGTAGTAAACAATCAAGGATTAACACACTTGGTTCGTTTATGTCGTTTAACTTGGACTGGCGAAGAGTTGAAAATTAGAACAGAGGGTTTCTTAGAGCACTCAACCATTGACGCAAAGAAAATGTATGTAACAGATTCATTTGTTCGACCAGCAGATTATAACCCAACTGTTGAAGGTGCTCAAACCAACTTACAAGACCACATTTTCTGTATCGGTTCAGGTACTCCATCACCAACAAACCCTCATGGTCTTACGCCAAAGGATATTGGGTTCGAAGATAATTCAATGGAAGAGCATATTGAACAAATGCACTGCACTGGATTATATGTTCCGGACCGTCAATCCTATACATCTGGTTTCTTCATCGCTGTAAATAGCAACAACATAGATGAAACTCCAGACAACTTACTATTTTATAACTTAACTGCTAAAGAGAGATTGCACTACAAAGGAGTTTGGTTGGAAAACTTTGATTATCGCTCAGGAAGTGCATTACTAGAAGCAGTGTACATTCAATTTTCTTATGGTATTTGGCCGGATTATTCAATCATGCCGAGCGGTACCTATAAATTTACAATTGACCCACGTACAGGTAAATTAGTAGTTGGTTGTGACAATGCAAATGCTGTTGGTAAGATTTTACGTATTACAAAAACGTCATACGATGATGCTGAATCTTCTGGTTCATTAGTTGAAAACCTAACAGTAATCAGTATGGATGAACTAGCAGACCGTGAAGTATTTGACTTAGCAGAATTCTACTTTAGTGATATTAAAGAAACGTCATACGTTAAAACTGACTTCGCTACAACACTGCGTAAGTCAAACTTTATTACTAAAAAAGACCTTCGTGTTTTTGGTAGTACGCCAGTTTCTGAGTTGCAAACATATAAAGAAACTTTTGATGACATCCTGAACCTTCCTTACACTGTAAAAGTAAAGAAACTTGTAATGAGTGATACCAATGCAGTAATTACAGGTCAGGCTTTACTACCAAAAAGCTATATTCAAGGTTATACAATTTCCTATCAAACAGATACATCTGTTTTAATCACCCCAGGAATATGCCGTGATGATACAGGTGCCCGCGACATTGAACTAAGAGCAAATATTTCCAAGTACGTTAACATTCCTTGGGCTCCAGGTGGTGCTGCTAACACGGTTGGTGGCTTACAAAATATGGACGCAGGTATGACTCCAGAACTTCAACGCCCTGGTGGATACGGATTGCATGTATTTGTTATTATGACAGATGAAGGTGAAATTGATGTAGCATTTGATAGTGATATTCGTGGCGGACACTTGTATCATGAAACAGCAAAAACAAGCAACTACATTTACAAGCGTAGAATTGGTACCATTTATATATCACACCACTTGGATGATACATCAGCAACAACTCAAGAAACCATGCATCCGTTCTCATCCGTAGCAGATGGGCAAGGGTTGTGGATGTTTTACAGAACGAAACCTATCTTTGAGCAGAAAAATGTACAAACAAACGGTACAACAATTTACTACCAGAATAACACGTTTGCTTACACATGGGTCCCTAACGGATATACGTTCAAAGGAAAATTTGCATACGAAGTACCGTCAGGGTACATTGACTTACGAAGACCGGTCACACCGGAAAGCATTGCACGTGTAGGTGGGTATGGTGAACTTGACCTGTATGTAAATGACCGTTCCATTCAAACTGTAGACGCATTTGATTTTAATGAAAATAAACTGTACTGTGTTGGGTACTACGATAGCAGGAGCATCTTATGAAGAGTGTAAAGTTTTTCAGTGGGCAAACAACCCAAGCCGAAGATTTTAATAATGCACAAAAATACAAAGAGCAATCAATCTTGGACCGTTTCCAAGACTTACGTTCTTCTGGTATCGTAACCGATAAGTCAGCTGCTGTTATTGTCAGAACATACGGTGACGATAAGAAACGTTTACAGATTTTTGGATTCATTGCATACGACGAATTGAATGAACGTATCAATGTTCCACGACAAGCAGACGAAACAGAGCCTACTCTATTTAATTTAGGTATGGAAGCAGACGGAGATGATTCTGGACACATTGTCTCTTCTTCCGGTGGTACATTCTTACCTGGAACATGGACTTTATCAGTTCGTTATAGACCAATCGATAAGGGGCCAATTGAATATCATGCTATAACAGGAGAGCCTTATCCTGTAACTGAAGATGAATACTACGAATTTGTAGTTCGTAAAGGTGAAAACATTGTTCAGTCAGGTGACGTGGTTTTAGCAATTTTAACAGTAGATGGAGAAGGGGTAATTACAGTTGATAATTCACCCCGTCAAGAATCTACACTTCTCTCTAGTGCTATTGCTGTACAATCTGCAATATCTGTTCCGTCCGAAGAAGAAGGTGGTGAATCAAGCGGTTCATCTTCTTCATCGTACAGTGGTTTAATTACATTTGAAAAACACATTAACTCTGTTGGTACAGGGTCAGTATCTGAGAAAAACCCGCACGGTCTTTCTGCAGCAGACTTAGGTATAGATACGTTGGAACTTGCAAAACACCAAGCTATGTGTCACACAGACGGTATTCGTTCTGACAACATTGCGAGCACCAGTTCGGCACTCTATCCATCCTTTAGACGGGAAACTTCTTCAAATGAAGAGTTTGTTTACATCGCTGGTTTGAGTACAGGTCTTAATGAGCTTGTAGTAGTAAACGGTGGACTTGTTTCTGCAAGCGAAATTCCAACTTATACGTTTGCACTAGAAGAAAAAGCAAATGCACAAGGCATCGGATATTACTTATTTGCGTTTGACTCTTCAGCGAGTGTGCGTGCAATCTGTGTGTACGGTCCATTTGACTCAGAACAGAACGCAACATTTTTAGGATATATTAACAACAAACGTTATTTCCCTATTTGTTCATTGAAATGGGGTATAGTACAATACGATTACAACGATGACCAAGTGATGGATAAATCAAGTTATGATATTATCCCAGGAACATTCAAAGATAGACGTGTTTTCAATAACACTTCCATTGAAAATTTCCGTCCGGACCAAGTATTTGCCATCACACAGTTCGCACCTGTTTGCAACGACACAGCCTACCTGCACAATGCACGTATTATCAGCTCTAAGAACCAAACAGACTACGAAGTAGATGGTAAAAAGTTACTTATTTTAGTAGATGGCGGCGGTGATATTGAAGGCGGAACAACTGTTGAAATAACGTTTAGTTCAGGTGGTCGTCAATACATGCAAGTAGAAGCTATCGTTGACCGAATGAATGAATATTTCTCTCGTATAGATGAAGATGGACAAACATACGTTGTAGCTTATGCTCGTGTAACAGAAGATGGATACATATCAATATCCGCGCCCAAGGAAATTGAGCTTGTTGAAGCAACATCAAACGATGCTCGTGAAGCACTCGGGTTCTCAACCACATATAAGAACCTAAAGAATAAATCTAACATCTTAAAAGAGTTGATTTATACAGGTGAACGTAACGGTGTTGTTCTGTTTACATATGATGCAGCGGAAAATATTACACGTATAGACTACCTGCTAGGTGGTGGCGTACGTAGATATAATACATTTAAGTACAACGGTGACTTAGTAGTTGCCGTAAAGGAATTGGTGGAACCTCTATGATAGAGTTTTTATTCGCAAAGTTGATGCAGGTTAATAACAGATTAAAAAAGATCCGTGATGCCGCTTCAAACAATCTGTTTGGAGATGGTATGCTAGGGAATGTGTATATTGGAAAAACAGAACAACTCACTGAAGAAATTATGCACGATTACAAAACCGATTTCGTAAATGAAACAGGTGTTTGTACATTTCCTGTTATTGGTACAACCAACTTTAAGAATCTCTACATTGACACAGGAAGCAGACTTTTATTTCCAGGTGGTATTACAACAATTAAAGTACAAGAAACACTTACATTAAAAGGAATGATTTCTGTTGCAAACACAATTCCAGGTGCTTGTATGAAATCTGCAAACTGTCCATCCATT
>Ga0310696_10001011_pt1 | contig 41351 bp, 49 predicted proteins | sample AusTroGonzalo_MG_4_FD_203885 | JGI IMG/M metagenome (GOLD analysis project Ga0310696, IMG submission 203885) | Bovine rumen microbial communities from tropical cattle in Woodstock, Queensland, Australia - Gonzalo_02 (v2) (version 2) | ecosystem: Host-associated > Mammals > Digestive system >... | reverse complement strand
GCACGGCGTGGATCTGGGCAGAACTGGAGGCGGTTCCGGATGACGTGGACTGAAGTAAAGAAACGGGACGCTGGCGGCTGGAAGCACGTGTACGTTATGTACAGGTGTTCAGCCTGCGGGGAGCTGAGCGAGCGTCCCTTCTGGAAGTGCTTCAAATGCGGAGCACGGGAGGAGAAAAGGCATGGACAGGCAGGGCATACGGCTGAGCTCAATTGACGCGCCGTGCAAGGGTTGTGCGGATCGGTTTGTCGGGTGTCACTCGGTATGCGAGAAGTTTTTAAAATACGGCGAGCTGAAGAAGGCGGAATACGCACAGAGGTATCTGAGGAATTTTGAAACGGCAGACCGCGAGGACGTGACACGCGGAGAAAGGATAAAGAAATGGCAGAGGCGAAACAAGGCGAAAAGATGACGCAGGGGCGACCGGAGGGGTTGCTCAGCAACTTAAGACCGAACTACAAGAGCAAGTCGGCTGTGTGTCCGTTCTTCTCGTTTACTGTGCGGGATTCGGTCGGCTGTGAGGGAGTGCTCGATGACGTGCACAAGACTATTATCATGTTCACGTCGGTCGACAAGCGGGACATGTTCATGGGGTGCTTCTGCACAAACATGGACGGCTACGAGGGCTGTCCCGTGTATGAAGCTATTTACAAGAAGTACAAGGAGGAGTGACAGGCTATGGATATAACGATTATACTTATAATATTGGCTATTATGGTAGGAGCTATAGGTATAAGACAGGAGCTCATATACAGAGAAGCGCACGATTTCCGGGCGTGGTTCTTCAAGAACATAGGCTTTATGGAGGAAGGGGGTGACGACGATGGCGAGGTTAAGAAGTGATTCCAAGTACCACAACATCATAGCGTACGTTGACGGGCAGAAGTTCGACTCACACAAGGAAGCGCGGCGTTTTATGGAGCTGAAGCTCATGGAGAAGGCGGGAGAGATAACAAACCTGCAGAGGCAGGTTAAGTACGAACTGATCCCCAAGCAGACGAGCGACAAGGCAAAGCGGGTTATAATGCCGGTGAACTATTACGCGGATTTCGTGTACGAGGAGAACGGCGAGACTGTGGTCGAGGATGTGAAGGGCGTGAAGACTCCCGAGTTTATAATTAAAGCTAAGTTAATGTTATGGCGTTATGGTATATGGATTAAGTGCGTTTAGGTATATTAAAGATTAGGGGTGGGGTGCCCCTTTTCTTGTGCGAAAAAATATTTTTTTATTTTTCGTATTTTGTTGTGGTTTGGGTTTGCGTGTGGCGTATGATATAATTATGCGCACACAAAAACCGAGGGGTGTTTAAACAATGGCTGACTGGAAAAAGATGAAAGCCGAGTATGCCCGCGGTGGCACGAGCTACAAAAAGCTCGCGCAGAAATACGGTGTTTCGTTCAGCACTCTCCGGCACGTCGCGGTGCGGGAAAAATGGACAGACCTCAAACACAAAACAAGTGAAAAAATGGACATGAAATTGGCGGAGTCCATTGCAAAGCGTGAGTCTGAACGAAGCAACATGTTTCAGGACATTGCGGACAAGCTCCTGCGCATGATTTCGCAGGGGATCGACGACGGCACGATACAGGTCACGGGCAGGGGCTACAGGGACATAACCGGAGCCCTGAAAGACCTGAAAGAAATAAAGGGCGTAAAGACGGATCTCGAATTACGCGAGACTATAGCCCGGATCGAAAATCTTGAAAGAACCGCGAAAGCGGACGAAAACAACGCGTCAGTGACCGTCACGATCGAGGGCGGGGACGCAGAATGGAGCAAATAACATGAGTCAAACAATCACAATACCGAGCGACCGCAACCCGTACGTGGTGGAGATTAACGGAGTAAAATACGAGTATAAAGCAGGCTCGACAGCAACTGTGCCCGACGAGGTTGCGGCTCTTATAGCCAACAACGCGGTAAACGCGCCAAAGCAGGACGATCCGACAGTAAACCTTGTCACGTCCGTTTCGTCGTCCTCGACTGACAAGGAAGTCCCAACGGCGAAGGCTGTATACGATGCCATCCCGGTCGTTCCGGTGGCAGACAACATAGCGGACAGCACTGCAACCACAGTCGCGGGGCTCGTGACGGATTTTAACGCCCTGCTGGACGCTCTGAAGGACGCGGGAATCATGGAGGCAGATGCTGAGGAATAATGCCCGAGCTTAAGCTGGACTTTTCCAAGCTGTCGCCCAAGCAGGACGCGTTTTTCAAGGCACGGACAAAGCATGTCGGATTCGGCGGGGCTCGAGGCGGCGGCAAGTCGTGGGCTGTGCGGGCGAAGGCAAAACTGCTCTGCCTGCATTATCCCGGCATCCGGGTGCTTATAGTGCGTCAGACGTACCCTGAGCTCATCAACAACCACATCAACATATTGCGATCCGAACTGTACGGCATAGCCAAGTACAACGACAAGGACAAGGTTTTGAAGTTCCCGAACGGGAGCACGATTAACTTTCAATACTGCGACTGCGACAAAGACCTCGACAGAATGCAGGGTGTGGAGTACGACGTCATTTTCCTTGACGAGGCGGGCAACCTGTCGGAGCACCAGATGAAGGTCATAAGCGCGTGTTTGCGTGGTGTAAACAACTTTCCAAAACGCATATACTACACCTGCAACCCGTCGGGACAGGGCATGCAGTATATCAAGCGCATATTCATTGACAGGCGTTACGAAGACGGGGAGAACCCCGACGACTACACGTTCATACAGTCGCTGGTCACCGACAACAAGGCACTCATGGAGGAACAGCCGGACTATATCCGACAGCTTGAGGCACTGCCTCCGAAGCTCAAAGCCGCATGGCTCGAGGGACGCTGGGACGTCTACGAAGGGCAGTTCTTCGAGGAGTTCGCGGACAGACCGGAGCACTACGTCGACAGACGCTTCACGCACGTTATAGAGCCCTTCGAGATCCCCGACGCGTGGAAGATATACCGGTCGTTCGACTGGGGCTACAGCAAGCCGTTTTCGTGCGCGTGGTGGGCTGTGGACTTTGAGGGAGTCATATATCGCATTCTCGAGTTATACGGCTGTACGCGTACGCCTAACGAGGGCGTGAAGTGGACGCCCGACAGGGTGTTCTCAGAGATACACCGCATAGAGTGCGAGCACCGCTGGCTGAAGGGCAAGAAGATAATAGGCGTGGCAGACCCCGCTATATGGGACGCAGAGACGGGCGAGAGCATAGCGGACGTCGCCGCCAAGTATCAGGTGTTCTTCTCGAAGGGCGACCATAAGAGGCTCGCAGGCTGGATGCAGGTACATTACAGGCTGGCGTTCGACGAGAACGGCTACCCCATGATGTACGTCTTTAAGAACTGCAAGGGGTTTATTCGGACAATGCCCCTGCTCGTATACGACGAGCACAAGCCGGAGGATCTCGACACGGACGGCGAAGACCATGTAGCCGACGAGGTGCGGTATATGTGCATGGCGCGTCCGATAAGTCCGAGAATGGCACCCGTGCCCGACGAGTACACCGAAAAGAACCCCATGTCCGTATATCTGGACATACCGAAAGAACAACTGATGCCCGCGAAACACTACGGGCGAATCGAAATTATACAAGACGAGGAATAACACATGCCGCTTTTCAACTTTGGGCGAAGACGGGAGGAGGAACAGCTCCCGCCGGACAACGTAAGCCTCCAGTCTCCCGAGCAGAGCAACCCGCTCGAAGGAATGGACGGCGTAAATATAGTTCCGTCGCAGAGCCCGTCTGCCGATCCCGTGAGATTCGGAGACGGCGTGCTGAACGGATTCATGGCAATTAACCAGCCGATCGGAAAGAAGCAGGTCAACGAGGCTACGCAGATACTGCAGAAATACCGCGAGGGCAAGGCGAACCTGCAACAGCGCATAGTCGACAACGAGCGGTGGTACAAGCTCCGTCACTGGGAGTGCATGCGCGACAAGAAGCAGGAGGTACAGCCCGTCAGCGGGTGGCTGTTCAACTGCATTGCGAACAAGCACGCGGACTCAATGGACAATTTCCCCGCGCCGAACGTCCTGCCGAGAGAGGCGGGCGACCAGCCGGAGGCGGAAATGCTGTCGAGCATTATCCCCGTAATACTTGAGCAGGGCGACTTTGAGCAGACGTACAGCGACGAACAGTATTACAAACTCAAGAACGGCACCGGCGTTTACGGCGTGTTTTGGGACAGCTCAAAGCTCAACGGGGTCGGGGATATATCCGTCAGCAAGGTTGACCTTCTGAACCTGTTTTGGGAGCCGGGCATAACCGACATACAGCAGTCGCGGAATTTCTTCCACGCGGAGCTTCAGGACAACGACGTGCTCGTCGAGCAGTACCCGCAACTGGCTGGCAAGTTGGGAAGCAAGACCGTCGACATAGCGCAGTATATAGCCGACGAGAGCATAGACACCTCGGACAAGTCGGTCGTCGTTGACTGGTACTATCACAGACAGCAGGGCGGGAAGAACGTCCTGCATTACTGCAAGTACGTTAACGACGAAGTCCTGTTCGCCACGGAGAACGACCCGAATTATCAGGCGACCGGGTGGTACAACCACGGGCTGTACCCGTTCGTGTTCGACGTGCTGTTCCCGGTGGAAGGCATGCCGACGGGATTCGGGTATATCGACGTCGGCAAGGACGCGCAGGCGTACATAGACAGAGGCAATCAGGCAATCCTCGAGAACATGCTCGCCAACGCCAAGCCGCGCTTCTTCATTCGCTCGGACGGAGCCGTGAAGGAGGACGAGTACGCCGACACCAACAACCCGTTCGTACACGTTGACGGCAATCTCGGACAGGACAGCATTGCGCCTATCCAGCCGTCCGCGTTCAACGCCAATTATATTACGATCCTCCAGAGCAAGATAGACGAGCTCAAGGAGACGACGGGCAACCGCGACATTTCCACGGGCGGCACAGCCTCCGGAGTCACCGCGGCGTCCGCAATAGCCGCCATGCAGGAAGCGGGAAGCAAACTGTCCCGCGACGCCAACAAGGGCGGTTACAGAGCTTTCCGCAAGGTCGTGCTCATGATAATTGAGCTTATACGCCAGTTCTACGACATGCCCCGGTGCTTCCGCATAATGGGGCGCGAGGGAGCCGTCAAATATATCCAGTATTCCAACGCAGGAATAGCCCCGCAGTATCAGGGCATGGAGATGGGCGTTGACATGGGCTACCGCCTGCCTCTGTTCGACATAGAGGTCACGGCTTCGAAGGCAAGTCCGTACTCAAGGCTCAGCCAGAACGAGCTCGCGCTTCAGTTCTACTCCGCCGGGTTCTTCAATCCCGCAATGGGCGACCAAGCACTCGCCTGCCTCGAGATGATGGACTTTGACCGGAAGCAGATGGTCATTGACAAGATCCAGCAGAACCTGATGATATACCAGCAACTGATGATGGCGTCGCCTATGGCTCAGGCGGGAGCCGTTGAAGGCGGAGAACAGGGCGGAAACAACAGCCTCGGCGGGGACGAGAGAACCGCGGGAGAGGCAAGCAACACGAAAAACGCAAGGGAGAGAGTAGCAAACAGCACCGCGCCATGATTAACATAACCATGAACGAAGACCGGGAGAGCGGGTCGCTTTCTCTTAAAGTCGAAGGGCACGCCGACTCGGCGGAATACGGACACGATCTGGTGTGCGCGGCTGTCTCGACTCTCACGTACACACTTGCGCAGGCGGTCATGGTGGCTAACACCGAAAAAAAGCTGAAAAAAAGACCGCGCATAAAGCTCGAGGAGGGGGCGTCGCACGTCATAGTCAAACCGAAGGACGGAGCGTACGCGGAACTGAAACACGCGTACTACGTCGTGGGACTTGGCTACTCCCTTCTGGCTACAAACTACCCGCCTTTCGTGGGTATAACATTGTTTGGTAATCCCATTGAGGGAAATAATATAACCAACGAGTCGCAGGCGTAACCTGCAGGAGATTTTATGATTAAAAACATTTCTTTCTTCCCGGAGCTCGATCTCCAGCTTTTCGCCGAAGGCGGAGCGGCTGGTGAGGGTGGCACAGGAGCCGAGGGAAACACGGGCGTAAACGAGGCGGTCGCCGCGCTTCAGGAAAAAATATCGGGCAAGAACCCGCTCGCCGACGTTAAGTACGGAATCCAAGATGACGCACAACCGGCAGAGGAAACAAAGCCCGAAGCACCCGCTCTCACACCGGAGCAGAGGCAGGCTGAGTTCGAGAAGCTCATAAAGGGCGAATACAAAGACCTTTACGACGCACGCATGCAGGACACCATTCAGAGACGTCTGAAGTCCTCAAAAGAAGTCACCGACAAGTACAACGCGCTGACACCCGTTCTGGAGATGCTCGGCAGGAAGTACGGGATCGATGCCTCGGACGCGGACAAACTTGCGAAAGCCATTGAAAACGACGACTCGTACTACGAGGAGGAGGCAATGGAGAAGGGCATGTCCGTAGAGCAGTTAAAAGCCACGCGCAAACTGGAGCGGGAAAACGCCGAACTAAAGCGGCAGATGGACGAGAGGACGACGCAAGAGAACACCGACAGGCTTTACGCCCAGTGGACTCAGCAGGCGGAGGAAACGAAAAAGGTTTACCCCTCTTTCGACATAAACGCCGAACTGCAGAACCCTCTGTTCCAGCAGTTACTCAGGAACAATATCGACGTGAGGACGGCTTTTGAGGTCATCCACAAGGACGACATTATCCCGGCGGCTATGCAGTATACGGCAAAGACCGTTGAACAGAAGCTCACGAACAAGATTATTGCGAACGGGCAAAGACCCGCTGAGAACGGACTGTCCGCGCAGGGCGCGGCAAACGTCAAGGCTGATGTGTCACAGCTCACAAAGGAAGACCGGGCGGAGATAATCCGCAGGGTCGCAAGAGGGGAGAAAATACGCTTCTGACGTTAAGCGCAGTCTCCCTACCCACATTACTTTTGTCAAGGAGACACAACCATGTTTAAACTGAATCTTCAGCTTTTCGTTAACCATGTTAACGTAACCACCGACGTGAGAAGCGCGGGTCAGTATTACCCGACCTATAACGACCTCTCCGCCGAAATGAAAACCTTCTACGATATGACGCTTATCGACGAAGCCGGACCTCAGCTCGTACACGACCAGTTCGGACAGAAGCGTCCTATCCCTGCCAACGGCGGCAAGACCATTGAATTCCGTAAATTCACCAACCTGCCGAAGGCTCTTACCGCTCTTACCGAAGGCGTAACGCCCGACGGCAAGAGACTCGACGTGACAAACCTCACGGCTACTGTTGCGCAGTACGGCGACTATATCACACAGTCCGACGTCCTCGAGCTCACGGCTATCGACAACACGATTGTCGAGGCTACGAAGCTCCTCGGTCGTCAGGCGGGACTTACGCTTGATACTATCACCCGTAACGTTCTCGTAGCAGGAACCAACGTCAACTACTGCCCGACCATCTCGGGAACCACAGAGACTGTCGTTACGTCCCGCGCAAACCTGAATGCTACCTCACAGCTTTCCGTGAAGAACATTCAGAGAGCCGTTGCCAAGCTCCGCGCCAACAACGCGCCCACAATCAACGGCAAGTACGTTGCAATCATTCACCCCTACGTCGCATACGACCTGATGCGCGACCCCGAATGGGTTAACGCTCACCAGTACGCACAGCCGGGAGAGCTGTACGAAGGCGAAATAGGCGAAATAGCCGGCGTTCGTTTCGTTCAGACCTCCGAAGCTAAAATCTGGAAAGACGCTGACGGCTCGACCGGCTCCGGTGCTACAGACGGCACGCCCGAGTACGACAGCACAAACCACAAGCATTATGCGGTATTCGCTACTCTCGTTATGGGACAGGGCGCGTACGGCGTAACCGAAATCACCGGCGGCGGACTGCAGACAATAGTCAAGCAGAAGGGCTCTGCCGGTACTGCCGACCCGCTTGACCAGCGTTCGAGCGTGGGCTGGAAAGCTCTCAAGGTTGCCGAGATTCTTATCCCGAACTACCTTGTTCGCATAGAGTCCATCTCCGCTGAGTTCTCCAAGACCGCGGCGGCGAACTAAAAAACAAATCGGGGGGAGGGCAACCTCTCCCCGAAAATAAAGAAAAGGGAGTAATCCATTATGGCTGAAACAGCAAAAACCAACACCAAACCCGAAGTCAAGAAAGTAAAAATACGTCTGCCTCTCCAGCGCGGAGAAGAACCCGACGTATACGTATCAATCAATGACGAGTCATGGCTCATCAAACGCGGGGAAACAGTGGAAGTGCCGGACTACGTAGCCGAGCTTCTCGACCGCGCACAGGCACAGCGCGACAGAAACCTTATGGAGCACGAAGCCCACAAAATCTAACCGCAGGGGCTTATGCCCCTTGTCTTTTTACAGGAGTGAATTATGACCATAGCAGAAGCAATTGAAAAGGCGGACGCGCTCACGCCGAACGGCTACACCCAGAACGCCAAAATAGAGTGGCTGTCACGTCTGGATCTGACCGTATATAACGAAATATTCAAAACGCACGAAAACCTTCCGCTTGCTTTTGCGAAGGCGTGGGGCGTTGAAAATTGGAACGACAGCACGTCGTACGGGCTCGGTGCTATGGTCGTCTACAGGGGGCTCCTGCTCGAGTCCCTGAAGGCGAGCAACACAGTCGAGCCAAAGGACATCAACTGGGCAGATCCCGAGTGGAAGCCCGTGGAAATAGACTTTGAGGGCTACGGCGACGAAACAGACTTAAGCAAAACACTGCTTATACCGGAGCCCTACTGCCACTTGTACCTCAAGTGGATCGAGACGCAGATTAACTACCAGAACGGGGATTACGGACGATACAACAACAGCCTGCAGGCGTTCCGGGACGGCTACACGGATTTCCGCAACTGGTATAACAATAACAACATGCCACTGAGTAGAAGGCTGAGGTTCTTCAGATGAAGCTCTCACACCTTGACGAACTGAGAACGTCCCGCGTCATGACGGACACGTTCAGGGGGTACTCTCACAACAACGTCATAAACGACGGGCTGTTCTACGACATGCAGAATTTCTGCTCGGACGGCTATCCCCTGCTTCAGTCGTGCCCGCGTCACGGAACGTACAACCCGCATTCGGGATATACTCCCGCGACGTCGGTTCAGGGCATGATACAGAAGGACTCGCTGTGCTACGTGGACGGAGCGACCCTGTACATTAACGGGTACCCGGTCACGAGCTTCTCGCTCAGCACGGCGACGAACATGGTGCCCAAGACTCTCGTGTCTATGGGCGCGTATCTCATTATCCTCCCGGACAAGAAATACATAAACACGAAAGACTTTTCCGACAAGGGCGACATAGAGGCGACTGTATCGACGACCACCGACGTGACGTATTCTCTGTGCGACATAGAGGGCAACATAATTTCCGACCCGCCGACGATAGAGCCGCAGAACCCGAGCAACGGCGACTACTGGATGGACACGACGACAACCCCTCACACGCTCAAGCAGTGGTCGGTCACAATGACAATGTGGGTGTCCGTTGCAACAACGTACGTCAAGATAGCCGCGACCGGAATAGGCGCGGACTTTGCCCAGTACGACGGCGTAAAGATAAGCGGCGTAGAGCCGACACAGCTTGCCGACATCACGGGTTCGTCCTGCATAATATGGGCGCGTGACACGGACTATATTGTCGTTGTAGGCATAATAGACGCGGAGACGACGCAGAGTGCCCCGATAACCGTTTCCCGCAAAATGCCGGATCTCGACTTTATCTGCGAGAACGAAAACAGGCTGTGGGGTTGCAGGTACGGGAAACAGCCCGCGGACAGCGGCGACGTAGTGAACGAGATCTACGCCTGCAAGCTCGGAGACTTCAAGAACTGGAATTCCTTTATGGGAACGTCGACGGACAGCTACGTCGCGTCATGCGGCACTGACGGACAGTTCACCGGGGCAATAACGCATCTCGGTTACCCGTGCTTCTTCAAGGAGAACTACCTGCACAAGGTGTACGGGAACTACCCGTCAAACTTCCAGATTCAGGCAACGGCTTTAAAGGGCGTTCAGAAGGGTTGCGACAAATCTCTCGCAATAGTGAACGGAACGCTTTACTACAAGTCCCGTCTCGGCGTGTGCTCTTACGACGGCTCGCTTCCGACGGAGATCGACGCGGAGCTCGGCGAGTACATATACGACAGCGCGATCGGTTGCGCTCACGACAACAAATACTACCTCTCCATGCACCGCACCGGAACGACGGGCACGTGGGACTTTCTGTGCTATGACCAGAAGAAACGCCAGTGGTACCGCATAGACGACAGGCACATGCTCCACATGTGCTCGGTCGACGACGAACTTTACTACGTGGACAGCACGCACGCCGCGATCCGCACGGAGTTCGGCTCCGGAACGAAGGACTCGGACAAGGTCGAGTGGATGGCAGAGACAGGCATAATCGGCAACGACTCGCCGAACCACAAGTTTGTGTCACGGCTGAATATCCGCCTCGCTCTGGAAGTGGGCGGTCACGTCTCCATCTCCGCAGAATACGACAGTCTCGGCGGCTGGGAGAGAATAACGACGTTCAGGGGCAACTCCCTGCGCACGTATTCGCTGACGATAAAGCCGCGCCGTTGCGACCATTTCAGGCTGAAGTTCGAGGGAGAGGGCGACGTTAAAATATTCTCAATCACGAAGGCTATAGAACAGGAGAGCGACTATGGCAACAGACATTAGGCTCCCCGTAATCACCAGCGGGAGCGACCACGAACAGCTCGCGCAGGTAAAGTCGTATCTGTACCAGCTCGTTGAACACTTGAACTACGCGCTCACGCAGGTTGACAGAGTAGCCATACAGACGCAGGAGAGCGTGCAGGCTGTACAGAAAGCCGCAAGCTCGGGCAAGACTACGCAGGACACGTTCAACGAACTGAAGGGGCTTATAATCAACTCCGCGGACATAGTGAACGCGTACTACGAAGAAATCAACCGGAGGCTGTCCTCCGAGTACGTCGCGATCTCCGACTTCGGGACATACACCGAAAGCATACTGACCGACTACGTCACGACCAGCGCGTTCAACGAACAGATAACCGACTTAACGAGAAGCATTGACGGCGACTACATAGAGAAGCTGAAAGGCACTATAAAGGCAGGTTTGATTGACGACGTCGAGGGCATATACGGCATAGAGATAGGGCAGGTAACAACCACGGGCGAGCCTCCCGTCGAAACGTTCAACAAATACGCGAGATTCACGGCGGGTTCTCTGGAGTTCTATCTTCCGGGCTCGACAGACCCCGTCGCGAAAATGACAAGCGACGAGCTCGTCATAACGAACGCGACGATACAGTACAGGCTAAAGCTCGGGCAGTACACGGTAGACGTGAAAGACGGACTTAAGTTTATCTGGGAAGGTTAACATGGCAAGCGGAACGATAACAAAGGTGTTCGGCACATACTGGACGCTTATAGTAAACTGGAGTTCAACGGCGAGCGCGACGACCAACAGTTCGCTCGTGTCTCTTACGGCGTCTCTCAGAACGCCTGCAATATCCGTCGGAACGAGAACGTGTACAGTCAACATAGGCGGGTACGAGCAGACTTTCACCGCTCCCGCGATACACAAGGAAACGCAGACCGCCGAGACGTTCCAGCTCGGCACCGCGTCCCAGACTGTCTACCACAACGCCGACGGAACAAAAACGATAGGCATATCCGTATACTACCCGATTAACGTCAAGCTGAACGGCACGACGTACAAGTCCGTGACCGCGTCGGATTCGGCGTGCGTTCTGGACAATATACCGAGACGTTCGACGCTGACAGTCGCTCCCGCGACCGGAACGCAACTGCGCGTAGGAGAGCCGATTAATCTTACTGTCAGCAGATCCGTGCCTGCGTATCATGAGGTGATAACGTTCTATATAGGCACGTCGCTGACGCACATTGAGGAATGCGACACGACGCTCACCGACACGACAGCCGCGCAGGTCACTATACCCGCAAGCTACTGCAGTTCTTTCCTTACGTCCTCGCAGACGGCAACTCTAACTGTTATATGCACGACTAAGGACAGCGGGAACAACACGATAGGCGGCACCGGTATGACATACGTCAAGACCGTGTATATAGCGACGTCTGCCGCGCCCACGATAAGCTCCGCGTCCATAGCCCCGTACAACGGCACAGCCCCGTCGGCATTCAACAGCCTGTATATACGCAACGTAAGCAAGGTCAGGGCGACCGTCAGCGCGTCGGGAAACTACAGCGCGACAATAACTGGGTATGAAGTCGTTATAGACGGGCTGACCGGAACGGGGGCGAGTTCTCCCGTAGACTCCGCGCTTCTGTCTCAGAGCGGCACGGGGAAGACAGTGACAGTAAACGCCGTGGATTCCCGCGGCATGCGTTCGTCCGAAACGTTCACGATCGACGTCCTCGACTATTCCGCCCCGACGATTATACCGAACGGCGGCACGAGCGTCGTGTGTGCGCGTTGCGACTCGCTGGGCACTCTTTCCGAAACGGGGCAATATCTTAAAGTCGCGGCAATAGCCAACTATTCGAGCATAACCGGAAACTCGGTGACGTTCTCCTACGCTGTCAAGGCGACGACAGACCCGGACTATCCGTCTGCAACGAACTTTGCTTCAAACATAGTCGACGGCGTGGTGTCGGGCGTGAGCCTGTCTATACAGACGTCGTACAACGTCAAGCTGACGGCTACGGACACTATGGGACAGAGCGCGACATACGTTGCGACCATTTCCAAAACGACTCCGACGTTTCACCTGAAAGAGGGAGGAGCGGGTGCGGCGTTCGGCAGGAACGCGGAAACCGACAACCTGCTCGACATTGCGTGGAACGTCCGTATAAGGGGCGACCTGCAGGTGGACGGATCGGGCGGAGGAGGCGGAGGCTCGAACGACTCCGTTTATAACTGCACTTGGACAAACCCGACCACTCTGACGCTCCCGACCGGGAAGACAGTCGCGGACATTATCTCCGACTACAACAACGGAAAAAACGTGTACGTCATTCTCAACGACAGCACTTATTACTACAAGATTCCGATAAACTATGTCAACGGGACGACGGTCGGGGGAGGAATGCTGACGCACTCCGGCAGTTATAACGGGATCGCAGTACACGCGGCAAGTTCCGGGGCTACGACAATGTCCGTAGAGCGGATTACGTCAAGCGCACTCGTCATAACGAACGGCGGAACGACCACAACGTACAACATACTGGTGACAACATGAGCATAAGCAAAATTACACTCGGCGGGACAACTCTCATAGACCTGACGGGAGACACCATAACCGCAGGGAAGCTGAAAAAAGGCGCGACCGCGCACGGCTCGGACGGGAGCACCATAACAGGAACGCTGTGGGACTTCGGTGCGAATCCGACGTTCCTCGAGTCGTATAACTGGAACGTTTCGTTCTATGACGCGGGCTGGACGACACAGACGGCGTCGACAACGTCGGCAACAGTAAAGCAAGCCGGAGCAGAGGGGAGCATAGGCGTCGGCACGACGAGATCCCTCTCCTCAATGGATATAATAGCCGTATGTCAGGCACACATGCACTTCGTGTACGACTCCTCCCTAACAATGGCTAAGGGCGTTATGCACGACCTGTATTACGAATCGGTGTTTAACCGCTTCTACTGTAACAAAAACGAGTTCACCACGCTAACAAGCGGAGACGCGGGTTTTACGATTCCTCTTACAACGTCCTACTGGGCGTCGTATCACTCGTCCGCCACGGCGGTTTCCCTTGCCGCGACCTATTCGTACGGGCTTATGCCTACTGTGTCTGGTACTACGATATACTGTGCGACTGTGTCCGGCAGTAACATAACCTTCAAACCGCGTACTCCTGCGGTAACGCTGAGAGCAAACGCCACGTACTTCTCGACGGACGCGGCGTCACACATAGACAAGCAGAATAGCACCGTTAAGGTACAACTCAAGGTATACAGCGTAGACAAGGGGACGAGCCTCGGCTATTTGCGCACGAAAAAGTTATACAGCGAACAAATTGTTTAGGAGAGGATAAAATGGCAACAGTAAAAAAACAATGGCAGAACGAACTGAATGAAGCGAACGCCAAGCTCGCGGAGCTCAACGCCCAGCAACCGCAGGCATTCAGCTCGGAAAACACCGCGCTCAAGAACGCAGCTCTTGACGCCATAAACAATCGGGCGAAATTCTCATACGACGTCAACGCTGACGCTCTGTACCAGCAGTACAAAGATAAGTACCTGAACCTCGGAAAACTCGCAATGCAGGACACTGTCGGCAAGACGTCCGCCCTTACGGGAGGCTACGGCAACTCCTACGCGCAGAACGCGGGACAGCAGGCGTACCAGCAGTACGTCACACAGCTCAACGACAAGATCCCCGAGCTGTATTCTCTCGCGTACTCGCAGTATCAGGACGAGGGCAACGACCTGAAGGACAAGTACAAGCTGTATGCCCAGCAGGAAGCCGACGACTACGACCGCTACCGCGACACTGTGAACGACTACAACGTCAACCGCAACTACTGGCAGGGCGTGGGCGAGAACGCGCAGAACGGGCTGTACAAGCTCTCCAGAGACGCCGTAAACGACGCGGCAGACCTGCGCAACTACAACCTCAAGCTCGGGCTTGACGAAAAGGGCAACCCGATAACGATTAGCAACGGGACGGGCGGAAGCGCGACCACGGAAGAACCCGTAACGGGATGGGACGCCAAGACGTACAACTCAATCGTCGACAAAATACACGAGTACATTTACGCCGAAGAACCGGGCAAAGCACTGAACGAGATACGGTCAAAAACAGGATCGTCGCCCGCACAACAGCTTGAGCTCGCATGCGAGGCACTTGTCACGGCTGGAGGAAATGACGAAATTAAAGCCTTTATAGAGTCGCTTATTGATAGTGTCGACCAAGCAACGCTTGACGCTCTGAACGCAAAATATCCGGAACTGGAAAGGTATTTCCCGGACGAGGACAACGGGGAGCAGAAAGACCCGTACCCGCCGAACCCTGCAAATCAGAAAACATATTTCAGCGTAGCCGGCGGCGACCCGAAAAAACACAAAGTAATTCTGAGAGACTGACAGGAGACTCTTATGGCAACACTTTCCGAACTTGCTAAAAGAAAAAAAGAGACAGAGCCCAGAAAGGGAGGACTTTCGAAGTCGTCCAGCAGGTATTCCGAGAACAACCTCACAAAGGTGGGGGAGACTATAAGCTCATATCTGAACGACTACCAGAACAACCTCCAGAGCTACGTCTCGTATTATAACGACCGCGCCGGGAAAAGACAACCCGGCGTTTACGTCAGTGACGCGGAAGACTACGCCGACCTGACTACCCGTCAGAAAGCGTGGTACGACACCACGTCGCAGAGAATAAACAAGCTCCTTGACGACTACGGCTCATATCTCAGCAAGGACTACGTCGATTCTGTCAAGAACTTTCTTTCCTCTAACGGAAAGTTGGTAGACCAGATAAACCAGACGGCTATGTCCGACGACCAGTACTGGAGCCAGTACACGCCCGAGCAGTACGAGAAGACCTACGACCAGTATATCTACGGGCAGAAGTATAAGGACGCGTCGTATAGTGATTTCCTCAGCGCGGTAGACAGCAACAGCACGTCGGATCGCGAAAGGGCGTGGCTCGCGGAACAGGGCTACATGCGGCAGGACGAACTTGACAGCCGTATAAACGAAGTCAAGGGTAGAATAGCGGATCTCGAAAAGAAGTACGGCAGGTACAGAATAGGCAATTCTACCGAGTACAGAGAGGCACAGGCAGAGCTCGGACGGCTCGAGTCAATGAACAGCCAGTCCAACATGATTCGCAACGCCGCAGACTACGAAACGAGATACAGGGACAAGGCGAACGAATGGGTTAGCAACCTCACGCCCGAGACGTCCCTCGCCGAGGGCAACAGGATTTTAAACGTTAGTCAGCAATTGGACGCAAAGACCGTGCAGGACGTAACATGGTCGGATTTAGCTGACAGAAACAAGAACTGGGAGTACCTGACAAAAGACGAAATAAACGTTTATCACTATCTCCTCAACACGCAAGGCTCACAGGTTGCCGATCAGTATCTGAAGGACTACCAGACGCTCCTTGACTACAGAGCAAACCAGCAGATAGCGCAGGAGTGGAGAGACGCGCCGTGGTACGTAAAACTCGCGGGCAATATAGTATCTGTCCCTGCGTCTGTTCTGGGCGGCATTCCCGCCGCGCTCGACAACGGCATAAGACAGCTTGCGGGCGTAGACATTAACCCGTATTCCGGTGCGCAGTCTCTCCGCAACCTTGCGACAAACGTGCGCTCGGCAACAGGCGAAAGCCTTGACGAACTCGGAGGCGACGGCATCCTCAGCTTCCTGTATCAAGCGGCTATGTCCGCAGTCGACAGTACAGTCGGAGCTCTTACGCTCGGACAGTTTTCGCTTTACAACGGAAGCAACGAGGCACTCAAGGCTCTGACAAACCTTTACACTCTGTCTATGGGTTCGAGCGCAGGCGCGACAGAAGCGCAGAAACTCTACGAAAAAGGCGCGTCCGCTTCCGAGGTATTCTGGGGCGGGCTCACTGCAGGCATAGCCGAAGACCTGTTCGAGTACGTTTCTTTGGATAAACTCCTTAAGAGCGGCAACCCGGCGACAGTCGGGCAGATAGTAAAGTCGTGGCTTGAGCAGTCGCTTGTCGAGGGCTCGGAGGAAATTGCGACCAGCGTCGCAAACTATCTGACTAACTCAATTATAATGGGCAGTCGCTCGGATCTCACGCAGGAAATAGCAAAGAGAGTCAACGGGTACTACGACGAGAGCGGTATATGGCACGAAGGCGTAAGCTACGAAGAAGCGGAGCGCGAAGCACAGCGCGACGCGGTTCTGGGCATTCTCGAGGACGGGCTCGCGGGCTTTATCTCCGGCGGACTTTCTTCAGGTGCTTACACGACTGCGCAGGGCGTAAAGAACGTGCACACAGGCGCGGAGATTAACAGAGCGGGAACGGCGTCGGGACTTGTCAACGCAGGGCTCAATACTCTTGACACCGAGTCGCAGACGTACAAGACAGCGCAGAGGCTAAACAAACAGCTCGAGAATGGCAAAAGCCTTACCGGAATTAACGCCCGCATGGGGCTCGGCTCGTTGCTTTCGACAGGGCTTGAAACCTCCGCGGGAGAGTTCAATCAGGCACAGGAAAGATACAGGCAGTCCGTGTCCGACGACGCGATCCGCGCCGCTATGGAGAAGGCGGGGCTGTCCGCAGACCTGTTCGACACAGTCAAGGCGAACGTCATGGGCAACGTCACGGAGGAGCAGGTCAACGCGTACAACAGCAACGAGACTTTAAAAAGCGTCGTTGACGACCTGTTCACCGCCAGAAGAAACGCCGCCGACGAACTTGTGGGAAGGTTTGCAAACGAGCAGAGCTACGAGGGCGTAGTGAAGGGCATCGAAGACGCACGCAAGGAAACGGCGGAAGATATAACCGAGCGCGTAAACGAAATAGCCAAAGAGCAGAACGTAAGCAACGAGGACATCGGGCAGATCGTGGCAAACTACGACAGGCAGGCTCAGAAGCAAATGACCCCGACGATATACGCACGTGCGGCTGTGGAGGCGTACAACTACGGCATAACAGGGCTTGACGTAAGCGAGATGGATAACAAGGGGCATCTGTCTTCGCTTCTTTCCGACGCGCAGAAAAAACTGTTTTACGGGCTCGGCGTAAAAGCTCAGGGGACGACAGGTGCCCGTCAGATACTCGGCAAACCGACAGGCAAGCTGATATTTGAAAAAGGCAGGGGCAACGTCCACGTGGCGGAAGTCGTTAAACGGCTGTCCAAAGGTTCCGAGACAGACAAGGCTCAGGCGGAGAGAATCAAAACGTCAATAGACGCGCTGAGGAAACTGTCCGAGGCTCTCGGAATAGACATTCACCTTTATGCCTCGAGCAAACGTCTGTCAAGAGACGGAAGCACCAAGCAGATATGGTATGACGAAAAGGGGCGCGAGATTACCGCGAACGGCAGATACATAGGTGGCACGGGCGAGATCTGGGTAGACGTGAACTCCGGACGCAACGCCGACAGCCATATACTGAATACAGCCGCGCACGAGCTGACGCATCTTATCAAGAATTTCAGCCCGGCGTCTTTCCGCACGCTTGCGCAGTTCCTCGTTGATGAGTACAAGGGCGGGAATGAGTCCGTCGACCAGCACGTTAAGGAGCAAATGCAAATAGCCCTTAACAACGGCAACAAGATAACCTACGAGGCGGCGTTTGAGGAGTTCGTCGCGGACTCCATGACCGACATGTTTTCCGACGGGCAGGCATTCGAAAAGATACTCCGCCTTGCCAACAAGGACATAAAGCTGACGCGGAAAATGGAGACGGAGATAGGCAACATAGCCCGTAAGATCCGCAAAGTCTACGCGGGGCTCGCCCCTGACTCCGAACTCGGCAAAGTGTTCGAGAACGTGAAGGACAAGTTCGAAAAACTGCAAAACATGTTCGCAGACGCCGTTGTCACCGCGTCGTATGCCGTCAAGGGTTTTGCGGTCGGCGACGTCGACCTTGTAAAGACCGCGGAGGCAGTGAACGAGGAAGGCAGACAGCTTTTCGAGATCCGCGCCATGCAAACCGACGAACCGGTGTACAGGCAAATGCTTGAAAAATGGGGTGGCATGTCGGACGAGGAAATAACCAAACTGTTTACCACTATAGACAAAGCAACAGAACTCATTCTCGAGCACACCGACATTCTCGACTACAAGCACAAAGCAGACCGCGACATGACAAAGGACGACCGCCCTTTCGCTCCGGTCAAGCCGAACTCCGACAAACTGTACAAGTGGTCGGTGGACTTTTCCACGCTCTGCCGCAAGAGAATACTCCAGCAGACCATAGCGTCAAGGCTTCAAGACAGACTTAACAGACCCATAACCAGAGAGGAAGGCATAGCCATCCGCGACGCCCTGAAGGAACTCAAGAAGCAGGGCAAGCAGGTAGAGATAGCCTGCGCTCTGTGCTATGTTGAGTCCGCGAGGATGAAGTCCCCGGCACAGATAAAGAAATTCATTGAAAACCGCGCACAGGTTCTTCACGACTGGTTCGCAGACAACGACCCGGTCACGAAAGCCAAAATGAAAGAATACGAGCAAGCGAAGCGCAAAGAACTCGGCGTCGATCCGAAAGCCTCGCTCGACTCGTTGCCCGACAGCGTCGCGAATAAACTGCGTGACGAAAAGAAGCGTGCGAAGGCTGAATACGTTATGACGCCCAAGCAGGAGGAAATGGTGCGCGTGGCGGAGAACATGACCGTCAACGACATCACGTCCCCCGCGGGGCTGTCCGAAATGAAAAATAAATACTCGGACATCTTCTACGCGTACACGTCGTTCGTGCGCAACGCCACAAAGAGTAAGGGCATAGAGGACGACACGTGGTGGAGAGCCGGAGATTCGGCAAGTATCGGAGACGAAACGATCGCGAGCATGAACGCCGAAAACGGCTTACGTTCGCAGAGCTGGTCGGATTTCCAAGTTATTCACCTGATGGACTATATAGCCTCAGTTATTGAGCTCTCCACAAGAGGAGCCAAACAGCAGGTGTACACGAAGGTGCCGGATTTTGTCGAGCTTATGGGGCTGACGAACGCCATGATAAACCTGTCGCTTATCCCGACAGAGGCGTTCAACGGCACGCTCGAGTTCGACGACGTCGAGGGCATAGTGTACAAGAGAGCACTCGAACTGCGCGACAAATACCATGCCACGGCGGGCACTATCTCGATCGGCATGAACGACGAGCAGATAAAGATGCTTCTCGCGTCCGAGCTGATTGACTACGTTATTCCATATCACCGCTCGTCTATGGACAAGCGCGTGCGTGTGCGCATAGGCATACCCACATGGGAAGACTACGAGAGATTCCAGCAGGAAAAGAAGCTGAGCAGAGAGGAAGCCCGGAGGAGAGTCGAGGAGAGAAACAAAAACGGCAGACACGTTACGCTCCTTGCCGAGGACGATCCGAACTACCACAAGGAAATAAAGTTCTCCGACTGGTTCAATCTCGAGCAGGCGAAAGCCACGGCGAAGGCGAACAAGGGAAAGAGCGTACTCGCAGGCGGTTACGCCGCAATGCGCGAAGCCGCGAACAGATACCTTGACCTTTGCGCGGAGAGAGGACTCTCGCCCAAGTTCTCCAATTCAAACAAGGGCACGGACTTTACGAAAGAGGAGAACTACTGGAAGCTCCTTATCGACCGCAAGATGGTCGACCAAGTCACCGGAGAGGTCATAGAGCAGAAGGCTCTGACGCCTGTGTTCGACGAGGAGCAGGTAATGCGAATCCTCAACGACGAGCTGGCGCGTTACGGCACAGTCAAGGCTGACGAGAAGTACGCCATAAACAAAGTGGTCGACATGTTCACGTCGGGCAAGATAACGGGCAAGAGCACTGCAAAGCAGATTGCCGACGTAATGCAGAAGCCCGTCGCAAACGTGGCGGCTATGAGCGTAACGGACGCGGTTATAGAGTACGCAAACGACGCAGAAGACATTCAGCGTTATGGGGACTACAACGAAAAGAACTCCGTCAGAATAACCGACAGAGACACGCTGGACTACCTTAATCAGCAGATAGAGAACGGGGACTACGTCACAGTGTACAGGTCGTTCCAGATAATCAACGGCGGGCTGTACGCGCCAATGAACGCGGTCGACAGAGACGAGCAGGGCAAAAACAAAAAGCTCGGCTACAGGAGCGAGCTCGGAGTATGGGAACAGGCTACGGAAAGCCCGGAAATTGCCCAGAGATACATGGACGAGCATCCCGGTGCCAAATGGGCGAAGTTTGACCTTGACGGCGTAGACAACAAGACCGGCGGCGTAGCGTACAACCCGTACCTGCACTCGTCGAATCTTGTGCTCAACGACCAGTTCTCAGCGGCATACAGGAGAAACCTTGTGACCGTTGAGTGCCGTGTGCCCAAGAGCGAAATAGGGGCGTACCACGCGCAGTACGCGAAGGACACGACGGGCTGGGTAGAGTGGAAGCCGGGCGGAGTTGCAGGCAAGCTGATGAAGATAAAGCCGGAGTACACGAGAAAGCTGTTCGTGTCGCGTTACATGCTCCCGTACAGAATACTTTCCGACGCGGAAGTGGCGTCCATGTACAAGGAATACCTTGACGGGACAGACCTTTCTGTGCCGTGGAACGTTGTCACGCCCGGACTGCGTGCGGAACTCGTCGACGCGGGCGTTCCGATTAACTACGAGGACGTAAAGCAAGGCGGAAACAGTCTCAAGTTTGAGGACAAATTCCCGGACGAGAAGTTCATGTTCCGCGGAGCGAAAGCTCAAGGTTTCGACAAAGTCGCCGAATCAAATAAAATCATGGAGCTTATTAAAGCGGGCAAGACTCCGGAGGAGATCCGCAAGGAGACGGGCTGGTTCACGTCGTACGACGGCAAGTGGCGTTTTGAAATTGACGACAGCAAGGCAAAACTGGACTTGGAGACTTTTATAAATAAGATTATCGAACGCAAAGAAAAAGACAAGCAAAAGTTAAGAGACAGATACAACCTCGGACTGATGGGCGAATCCCAATACTGGTTAGAGGTCGAAAACATCAACCGACAAGCGGACAGGGAATCAAAACGAGTCTTATTGCCAACCATCTTAAAGCATCCTCAACTGTATAAAGCATATCCGCAACTCAAATACTTTTTAGTGAATTTTAAGGATTTGGACGGAGGAGTGCAGGGGTACTACGACGGTGACCAAAGCATAACACTCGACTCGAAATTTCTTACACCCGCCGAGAAGGAAAACGCGCTCGACGTCATTCTTCACGAAATTCAGCATGCGGTGCAACATTTTGAGGGGTTCGCGAGAGGCTCGAATCTTACGGAGGCGGCGGCGGAAATTGAGGACGAAGACAGGGCAAAGCGGATAGAGATAACTAAAAAATATCGGGACGTCGGCGACGAGATTGAGGAAAGGGTAGAAAAATATCTTGACGAAAACAACCTCAAAGAAGGCGGGAACTATTCTCTGCTTGGCTATGAACTGCCCGAATACGCCCGAGCTATTAAGGACTATCTTCTTGCCAAAACCTCATGGGCGAGGAGAGGCAAAGCTGACGAGAACGCAAAAGAATCCCTTGAACGTGCAAAAACGCACGCGGAGTTTGACCAGAGTATTTTTGACGAGATAGACAAAGCCGGAGAAAAAGTCAGTCAATTATACGCTCAACTGGAAGCTCTTAAAGCCTCTGAGGAAGAACCCTTCGACCGTTACTGGCGTACCGCTGGAGAAATTGAAGCAAGAGACACAGCCGCACGCAGAAGCCTTAACGCCAACCAACGCAAGGAAACACGCCCCGACATTGACAGAAACAATGCGGTTGTGAAGTATCAGGCGAGAGAAAAATATTCGTACGACGAGCTTATCTCAAAAGACGATATGCCTCTCACAAATATTACTATAAGCCAAACGGTTAACAGGTCAAACGTAATTGCAACCGCAAAAAAAGAAGCCGCAAAAGTCGGGAAAACAAATCCTGACGGCAGTGTAAGCGTATACGTCAAAGACGCCAGAGCGGACGTTATTATTGGAGCGGACGGAATAAAGCACGGGCTGACTCGCCACAATGACTTGCCAGAAAAAGCCGCGGTAATGGAAAATATAGGCGAGATATTAAAAAATTCTATAAAAGTTAATGAGCTTATCCCGAAAAAAGAGGAAGCCCATAAAACTTATGTTTTGATAGGCGGTGCAATTGACGGTGCAGGCAATCAATATGTAGTAAGATCGATAGTGAACTCATACACTAACAATCTTGAAAATATTGACGTGCTTTACGCGGCAAGCACAAAAAAAGAACCAGCCGTGCTCAATGCACCGGGGGCTTCAACTCCCCCAACTGGTTCATATATAAGTATAGCACAACTTTTGGATTTTGTCAATAGGTTTTACCCAGAAATTTTGTCCGCAGACGTTTTAAAGCATTTTGGGCATGATTTTCGACCAGAAGGGAACCCAAAAGGCATTGAAAAGGACGTGCTTTACCAGCAACGCGGCAAATCCAACCGCGAGATACTGTCGGAAGCACTCGAAAGCGCAACGCAGAACGAGATAGAGGCGAAGCGGCTCGCGGAGTATAAGTCCAAAGTCGAGCAGGCAGACGAACTGCAGGCACACCTGTCCGAACTGCAGAAGCAGATTTTCGGCAAGGCTGACAGGAACGGGCAGACGGTCAAGGAACTGCAGGACGAGATCCGCAAGACAAACAACCGCATAGACATTATCGACAAACAGTTGCTTCGCCTTGAGGCTATGGCTCCGATCCAGAGAATACTTAACCGCGAGAAGGCAGAGAACGCGAAACTCCTGAAGGAGCAGGTAAAACTTGCCGAGTCAAGAACGATCGCGGAGTATGAGGAACGGAGCCGAGAGCTGGTAGCCAAGTACGGCGACAGACTCAAGGAACGCTATTCTCTCGCAGAGCAAAAAGCCAAGATAAAGAAGGACATAAGGGAACTCAGCAAACTCCTTACCGCCGACAAAGAGAAACGCGTAAAGCAGGGTATGACAGAACTTGCACAGGCGAACCTCGAACAGGCGGCACTTATGCTCGAGCCTTCACAGATAACCAACGAGGACATTGTCCGCGCAGGCGTAGATAAGGCAAACGAGCAGGAGAGAAAATGGCTCGACAGATACGCGGAAACGCTCAAAGCTATGGAGGAGGCACACGCCACACTGAAAGAGCTGAGAGAAAGCAAGACAACGCCCGACATGCCGAGGGAACAGCTCCTCGACATGCAGAGGAGAATGGCAAACGTCCAGAGCACGCTCCGCAAAATGGAGGGCACAATATCCTACCTGAACGGAAAGCTGAGGGAAGTGTTCGCAAGAGAGCGGCAGTTCTACAACAGCGTTCCCGCAAGGACGGCAATGGAAACGCTCGTCAATGCGTACAACAGCCTCGAGACTGCAAAGCAGGCGTACATTTACAACGCCTACGACCCGAGCGTGGCGGAGTATCTGAAGAACCTGTCGCAGGAGGAGTTCGTAGAAAAGACTTTCAAGCAAATGAAGGCATCCGAGCTCGAACAGATACACAAAGCCTACAGAATGGTTTTGCATACTATCAAGCGGGCGAACACTCTGTTCAAGGTGGGCAGAAACGCGACTGTAGCCGAGACGATGGACAAAGTCGCGTCCGAAATTAAGGACGCCAAGAAAACCGCGGCGTACAGAGGCGAGCTCAACAGACAACTGAATAAGATCGGCTGGCAGTTTCTCAAGCCTATATACGCGTTCCGCATGCTCGGATCGGAGACGCTGATGGGTCTCTATCAGAATATCCGGAGCGGTGAGGACACGTGGATGGTCAACATCCAGAAGGCAAAGGAACACATACAGAGCCTCCGCAGGAAGTACGGATATTACAAGTGGAAGAACAACACAATAGAGGCGGAGTCGAGGTTCGGCGAGAAGTTCAAGCTCACACGCCAGCAGGCAATGTCCCTGTACGCTTACTCCCGCAGAGGCGAGCAGGCAATCAACCACATAACAGGCAAGGGTATCGTTCTGAGCGAGGAAACCCCTATAAAGGTCGGGAAAAAGACCATATACAGGTCAGACCCACACGCGTACTCGATAACGACGGAGGAACTCAACAGAATAATAGACCAGCTTACCGAGGACGAAAGAGGTTACGTCGTGGAAGCGCAGAAATACCTGTCGGAGGACATGGCAAAACTCGGCAACGAGGTGTCAATGCTCCTCTACGGCGTGGAGCTGTTCGGAGAGAAGAATTATTTCCCGCTTCGCTCCTCCGGTGCCCAGATGCAGAAGGAGATCCGCGACAACGCCCCGAGCCTTGCAAAGCTGAAGAACGCAGGCTTTAGCCAGAGCACGATAAAACGCGCCAACAACGCCGTGGTGCTTTCGGAGTTCGACAACGTATGGGCAGACCACGTAAACGAAATGATTATGTACAACGCGTTTGTGCCTGCGCTGGAGGACTTTGAGAAGGTCTACGGACGCCAGAACACCGACACGAAGTACGGCTCCGACAACGTTCGCACGGCAATAGAGGGCACGTGGGGCGCGGGAGCGAATGCCTATATTTCGCAACTGTTGCAGGACATCAATACGGGCAGACCGACAGATCCCGCGGCGGCAATGTCAAACGGACTGCTGTCGCTCATGAAGAAGGGCGCGACATTCGTCTCCGCCTCCGTGGCTATCCAGCAGGGAAGCGCGGTCGCGAGGGCTATGGCTTACGTCGACCCGAAATATTTCGTCGGCAACCCGCTACTGCTCAAGCACAACGAGAAGTGGGCAGAGCTTAAGAAATACGCGCCCATAGCCGCGATAAAAGAAATGGGCTACTTCGATACCAGCATGGGAAGAAGCACGCGCGAGTGGCTCAACAGCGGCGAATACGAGGGACTGCGTCAGAAGGTGGGCGCGTTCTTCAAGGACGGTCAGTACCGGGACGAGCTCCTGTCGAAAGCCCCGTCGTTCGTTGACGAGGTCGGCTGGATTCAGATATGGGAAGCCGTCAAGAAAGAGACGGAAGCACAGACGAACCTTAAGGGCGAGGAACTGCTCAAGAAAGCCGCCGAGAGGTTCACCGAGGTTGTCCAGCTTACGCAGGTTTACGACTCCGTGTTCTCCCGCTCCGGGTTGATGAGAAGCAAAGACTTCGGAATGAAGATGGTCACGGCGTTCGGTGCCGAGCCCACTACGCAGTACAACATGCTTCTGGACGCTATCGTTCAGGGCAAGAGAGGAAACAAGAAGTTCGTGCCGAAAGCGATCGGTGCGCTGGTGTACTCGATACTCCTTAACACTCTGCTCAAGTCAATAGTGATGGCGGCAAGAGACAAGGACAGAGACAAGACGTATCTCGAAAGGTATTTCGGGGCGGCTGTCGAAGACATAATAGACAACCTGAACCCAATGACTATGGTGCCGTATGTCAAGGACATTGTTTCTCTGGCACAGGGCTACGACGTCGAAAGGCTTGACGTGTCCGTTATCAAGGACGTTATAGGAGGGCTCCAGACTGCGGCAGACGACAGCAAGAGCGCGGCTGACCGCATAACCGCCGCCGTAAGCGCGATAGGGCAGATTACGGGCGTTCCCGCAAAGAACATTATCCGCGACGCGAGAGCGTTGGTCAACACGTTCAACGACGTAAGGACGGGGAACTTTGCGAAGAACAGCACAAAGACCGGAATGGCTGTCGCAGGCGAGGAGGCGTTCGCTTCGAGCTTTGTAGGCACACTGCTGAACGGTGGAATAAAACTGTTCCACGGCGAACAGTTCGACTCGAACTACAGCAACGGAGAGGAACTGTGGAAAGCGTACTCTGAGGGCGACCTCAAGCACGTCGAGCGCGTAGTGTCCCGTTATAAGGACACGAACACCGCGGTGACACAGTTTGTGTCCCAGCTCAAAAAGCACTATCAGGAGGGCGACGTTTCCAGAGAGGACGCCGAAAATCTTCTGAAGGAGATCTCCGAAAAGTACAAGCCGGAGGACAAGCAGTGGAGCGACAATGACATTTACTGGAGGCTTGACGAATGGGACTACGTCGGCGACGACTACAGCAAATACAGCGACCTGTTCGAGGCGGTTAGCTCGGGGGTTAACCTGAAGGCGACCGTCAACGAGTATCTCGACCACGGCGTCTCAAAGCAGACGCTGACGAGTCAGATAACGTCGCAGTACAAGCCTCTGTACAAGAGCATGACGAGGGCGGAGCGAGCCGCAATCAAGGGCTATCTGATGAACGCCTACGCCCTGCTCGGGTACACAAGAGTCGAAGCGTCGAAGAAAATAGACGCTTGGCTCACGGAAAATTAAAAAAATTTACCGCACGGGGTTGTTGTGGTTTTGCATACAACCCCGCTGTGGTATAATTATGCGCAACGAAAATTGAGGTGCAAAAAATGATTAGAGGAACAACGCCTTTGATAAAAGTGACGCTCCCCGCGGAAATGCCGATAGCGGATTACGTCGACGGCACGCTGTCGATCGCGCAGGGGCGCGTAGAGATAATAAGCAAGGCTCTTGCGGACATGACGCCCGTAAGCGAGGACAACTCATTCACTGTGCGTCTGACGCAGGCGGAGACTCTTATGCTCGACCGCGGGCTTACCTGCGAGGTACAGCTCAAGCTGATTGACTCGGACGGCGTTGTGGTCGCCTCGCAGATAGTGAGGTGTCCGTGCGGGGATATACTCAACGAGGAAACACTCCCGCACCCGGTAGAGGAAGTGGTATAATGGCGGTCGTAAGACTCATGTTCGAGGGCGAGTCCCGTAACGTATTCAGGTTTCAGTTCCAACCGGAAAAACCCGTGTCAACTGTGTTTAACGGCATTCGGTTGTCAATAATCGGATCGCGGGAAGCAAGTAACAATGAAAGCGTCGATAGTGACGAGGAGGAGTAACAAATGACTAACGAACAGGAAGCGCGTATTCTGAGCGCGATAGCAAATCTTGGTGGGGGGCAAAGTCAAGACGAGTCCGTTTCTGAAGACGAACCCGAAGCTGACGACGAGGAAGAATCATGACAAACGAACAGGAAGCGAGAATTTTAGAGGCAATTGACGACGCCTCCGGCGGCGGCGGCACCGGTCACGGCATACCGGACGGAGGCACAACGGGTCAGGTTCTGACAAAGTCGAGCGGGTCGGACTACGACGCCGACTGGGCTACGCCGTCCGCTTTGTCCATAAGCACGGCAACGGTCACTCTCGTAGCCGCCGACTGGGGAAGTTCGACAAACGTCGTGACCGTCACGGGCATGACGACCACCGCAAAGGTGTGGGTTTCTCCTGCCGGGACGAGTGCGGACACGGAGGCATACGCCTCGGCTAAAATATTCTGCTCAGCGCAGGGGAGCGGAAGCCTTACATTCACCTGCGGCACAACACCGACCACGAACATTGACGTCAACGTCATGTGGGTAGCATAATTAAAAGAGAGGTATAACTATGTATTACTACATTATCGAAATCCAGAACAGAGCGGACGGTCAGGCTAACCAGACCACAACGCAGAGGAACACAAGGGCGAACGCTCTTTCGTACTACTACGACAGAATGAGCAAGATGGTCGCAACGGAACTTTATCCGTCCGTGTGCCTTTGCCTTATCGACTCGGAAGGCAACACCATTATGCCGAACAAGAAGATAGCCACGCAGTATATTCCGCCGGAGCCTGAACCCGAAGAAACGGAAGGAGAGGGAGAATGAAAACTCCCTCCTCCTTTAAAAACACGAAAGGCACGGATACGCCCACGGGCAACATATCCGTGAACGTGGTGTGGTTGACATGATTATCAACGATGTCAATTCATTGATGAGATGGAAAACATCTCCTCTGCCTGCGGGCTATCAACAAGTCAACTGGATTGGCACAACAGGAACGCAATATATCGATACTGGCATATATGGCACAAAAAATATTGATTGCAGCGTTACGTTTTCCAAATATACAGGACTTGCTCAAGGCGGAGATGCAAGAATTTTTGGTGACAGATATTCATCCAGTTCACGGAGATTTACATTACTCTTATTTAGGGACAATCCACCATCAGATCTAACAAAACTGTATATCAACTGTGGTGCTAGTAGCAACCAATTAGATGTAGATTCCAGTCAATTGCCAGATATAATTACCATATCAAAGGTAGGGAATAATGCCTATCTTAATAATGACTTAATAGGCAATTTTGGAACAGTAACAACATTTACAACACCTCGCACACTAACAATCGGTAATTTCAGAAATAACGGAACAGCAGGAAATGGATATATAGGACATTTTTATCAATGTGAAGTAAATGGGAATACCTTTATACCATGTTATCGTATATTAGACAATGTGATAGGGATGTATAACATTACAACTAATACATTCCTCACTAATGCAGGAACAGGCACGTTTACCTATGGTTAATAATTTCATCATTATCGCAACCATTATATACAAAGGAGAAGCACAAAGATGAGTAATTTCAAAGAATGGATAAAAGCGGCGGGCATCCGTGCGCTCCGTACATTTGCGCAAGCCCTTGTCGCATCAATCGGCTGTGCGGTTGTAATAAGCGAGGTTGACTGGCTCTATTGCCTTTCGGCTTCTCTGCTTTCGGCTATTCTGTCGATACTTATGTCGATAGCGGGATTGCCGGAACTGAAACAAGAGGAGCAACCTCCTGAGGAAGACGCCAAATGACAGAGACGATCCTCGTCGCCATTATCACAGCCGTGGCGGCGGTCATTCCTTCCATTATATCTATTGTCACAAATAACAAGGTTATTGAGACAAAGATCGAGGAGCTGACAAGAGAGGTGCGGGAGCACAACAATTTCGCGAAGCGCGTTCCGGTGCTGGAGGAACGCATCAAGTACCTTGAAAAAAGCATAGGGAACAAGAACAATGGAAATAATTGAGTGCATTCTGACGGACTCATATTGCTACCAGTGCAAGGGGGCACCCGGCAAATACCCGGCAAAGCCCGCAGGCATTCTTGTCCATTCTTCCGGAGACAATCAGGCGTACCTTAAGCGGTACGTCCAGCCGTCGCCCGACGACCCGAACTATGAGAATCTTATTCTCAGGCTCGGCAAAAACAAATATAATAATTCGTGGAACAGAAATGTCAAGAAGTCAATGCACTATATGATAGGCAAGGACGCGTACGGCAAGGTGTCCGTGGCTCACCTGCTCCCGCTGGATATTTGTGCGTGGGGAGTTGCCAATGGCAAAAAAGGCAGTTACAACTATCAGCCTATGTATATACAGTTCGAGATGCAGGAGGGCAACAAGTCCGCCGCGGATTTTGACGCGGTCTGGGATCTCGCGACCGAGCTCTGCGCGGAACTCTGCAAGAGATTCGGATGGACGGAGGAAAACATAACGTCGCACTACGAAGCGCACGCCGCAGGCTATGCGAACGCGCACTCCGATCCGAAAGGCTACTTTGCGAAGCACGGGCTGACTATGGATGATTTTCGTCAGCGCGTGGGCGAACTGCTGAACCACAAGCCGGAGCCAAAAAAGATAGAGGTCGGCGACACTGTTGACTTTACCGGGACGAAGCAATGGACTAACGCGAACAAGTTGCTGTCGAGCAAGGCGACCCCGTGCAAGGCTGTCGTCAAGCAGATATATCAGCTTGGCAAGTCGAAGCACCCGTACCTTATAAAAGGCAACGGCGTATACGGCTGGGTGAACGCCGAGGACGTCAAGAGGATATAACCGTATTTGTGCAAAAATCCACGTTTTTTTAGCGAAAGGCGTGGGAGCAATCACGAAATTCGCAAAAAGCGGACAATTATTGCGACATTTCGGGTGGAAAAATGTGCAATTATTCCGACATTTCAGGCGGAAAAACGTGCAATGACCCGCTTTTGACCCGCTTATCTTCCGCTTTTTCACCGCAAGGTACAGTAAAACCATACTCAAAGGAGAAAATACTTGTTATCCGAACTTGAACCTATCATATTCGACGCGCCTGCAGGTCGCGACGTAAAGATATATCCGATCGCAGACCTGCACTACGGCTCCATGCAGTTCAACATGAAACGCTGGGAGGACTTTGTAACTAAAATTTGCAACGAGGACGACAGTTACATAATACTCGCGGGGGATCTTATCGACAACGGCACCAAGTCCGCGCTCACGAACTGTTTCGACGAGACGTGCAGACCAGCCGAACAGAAACGCTGGGTAGCCGAGCAACTCAAGCCCATCGCCGACCGTGTTTTGTGTGCCGTGTCTGGCAATCACGAAGCCCGGAACAGAGACGTCGACGACCTGCCGCTTTACGACATTTGCGCAAAGCTGGACATAGAGGACAGGTTCAGGGAGAACGGGTGTTTTCTCGCGGTACGGATCGGAAGCGACAGGAAAAAGTGCTCCGTGTACAGACCAGCTTATTCCTTCTGCGTCACGCACGGCGCGGGAGGCGGAATGTACATAGGCTCGGCTCTTAATCGTAACGAGCGTTTCGTATCGGCTATGGACGGGATAGACGTACTTATAACCGGGCACACGCACAAGCCTGCGACGTTTGTGGGGAGCAAGCTGGTATTCGACCTGCAGAACAAAAGGGTGAGCACGAAACAGTTTTACTCTGTTGTCGCGTCAAGTTGGCTGAACTACGGCGGTTATGCTATGAAGAAAATGTACACGCCGACGGGTCAGACATTGACGGAAATTCACCTCAGCTCACACGGAAAAGATATAAGAGTCACTATGTGAGGATTATATATAGAGCGCGCTTTTTTTTCCTTTCTCGCGCTCTTTTTTTAAGCCCTTTTTAAAAAATGTCTCCACGAAGTCTCCACGCCCATTCACTGAAAAAGAATATATGCACATAAGTACTACGTTTTAGCGCATATTTATATACGTTTTTTAATTATATTCAATAGGCAGTAGGGTTCGATTCCTGTTGCCCCCACCATACAGAAAACGCGATTTTATTGTAATTTTATGCAAAAATATCGCGTTTTTTGTTGTTTCAAGGGGTATTTTTGGGCATTTTTGCTATACTGAACGTCACGAAAAATGAATAATTTTAATTTTTTACATTTTTGTTTAATTTATTTTAAGAAAATGTCACCACGAATGTCACCACGAACGGGCAACTGTGCCCATTTTAAACGGGCAACAAAAAACGGAGTTTTGAGCTCCGCTTTTTACTTGTAGTATTCGTTAATTTTGTCGAAGAAATTGTCGGTCTTGTCGCGCATAATATGCCCGTATACTTTTTCCACCATGTTCTCGGAAGCGTGCCCGAGAATGCCTGCTATATACTTGTTGGGAATGCCGAGCATTATCATGACCGAACAGGCGTAATGCCTGAGCTCGTGGAACGAGTAGTCCATTTTCAGAACCTTCTGTGCGCGGCGGTACCGGTTAACGATCTGGTTGCCTCGCAGGTTCACAACGTACGCGCTTTCCCGCGGAGCCCTGACCAGCTCGTCATATACGGCGTCGACCATTTTAAGCTCGCGGTTCCCGGACACTGTTTTCGGTTTCTTACTCTCGTATTCCTTGTCGGAGTTTATAACCTTCGCCTCCTCGATCCGAATAATACGCCTGTCAAAATCCACACACGACCATTTCAACCCGAGTATTTCCGACATGCGCAGTCCCTGATACGCCGCAAGCATTATCGGGAGTTTGACCTCGTTGCCGTCAACGTGCGCTATCAGAGCCTTCACCTCGTCCTCCGTAGGTATCTGGATCTCCGACGAGTCCCTCTGCGGCAGGCGGGTGTTTAAGACAAAGTCGGGACGGAAGAAACGGAACACCGCAGACAGAAAGCCGTGTATGTTTCGTATCGTTTTCGGTGACAGGTTCTTCGCCTCTTTGGAGATAGCCTTCTGCACGTCTGCCTGCGTTATGTCGTATATGTTGTACTTCTGTAGCGCGTGCAGGTACAGGCGCGGGTACGTTTTGTATTCGCGCACAGTGGAAGGGGAGAGCACCGGAGCCTTCGCCTCTATGTACTGAAGCATTGCGTCGGAGAGCAGAAGGTAGTCGTTCTCCTCCTGTTTGCTTTCGCGCCCGGAAATAAACTCCGCGGCGAGTATTCTTGCCTCCTTTGCCGTCTCGGCTGTAAAGGACTTGCTTTTCTTTATCCCGTCCTCCCGGTACCACACTCTTGCGCGGTAACTCCCGGAAGGCAGTTTTTCTATTTTTGCCATCAGATATACCTCGACGCGCATATCACGCAGGCATACAATAGAACAAACAAAAGGATTATGAAGACTATATTTCCCTTGCGGTTTTTATCCCAGCCAAACAGTTTAACTATTTTTTCAAATACCCCGAACGTGCCATATAATATTATGACTGTTCCGATTCCGCCAAGTATCTTTTTTATTATTTCCATATCCGTCGCCTTTATAATTTACTGCAGGTAGATGTCCTCTATATCCGGAGGGGTAATTCCCTTTAGGTCGAAATAGTAGTGCTCGGCGTATTCTATAACGTCGGCGGAGAACTGCGAGGCTTCAGCCAAAACATACGGGTTGAACGTGCATTCGCGACGGATCAGCTTTATGAGGATCTCAGGCTTGAGGAACCATTCGACCGTCTTGCGCTTTATACGTTCCTCCACTATCTCGCGCTCGCGTATCGTAGCCCGGACTGAGTAAAACAGATCCAGCTCGTGGTGAACGTACTCGTGCATTTTGGCGGCTACGCGTTCGTCTTCGCCGAGATAGGGGCAGAACGCCACGTACTTCTCGTCGCCTATCTTGAACGCGACAGCCTTCAGGTCGTCGGACGTACCCAGCCAGTCGATTACCTCTATATCCTTGTCCTTGAGCAGGTCGTCGAGGTGTTCCTCAAAAGAAATGCCGTTTTTGTCAAGTACGGTCAAGTCTCGTCATCCCTTCCAAACTGGAGGACGATAACCGCGCCGCTGTCGTCGTCCTCCCGGCGGACTTCCTTGACAAGCTCGTCACCGTACATAGCCGCCCAGTAGCAGGTGTCCTCGAGATAGCCGAGGAACAGGTTTTTCCCGTTGCGATCGGTAATGCGCACGTGCTCGCCCCAGTCTGCGAACCCGTCGCAGTAGTCTCCGAGCGTCATTGGCTCCTTTTCAAAATCAAATCCGTACATCATTTTCTTTTCTCCTTTTCTCTTTTTGCTTTAATGAATTCAACAAACTGCCTTACTTCCTCGAGCTCCTCGTCGGTAGCCGATTCGCCTCCGAACAGGGCGAACTTTATTTCTTCTGTTTTCTCCCGAGCGGCGGCTTGCAAGTCGACGCGCTGTTTGTCCGTGTCGTAGCCCCAGAGCCACATTTCCGAAACGTCAAGGGCAATTGCCATAAGATTTATTGCGTTAGATTTAGGCATGCACCTGTCATTAACATACCAGTTTATGGTAGATCTGTTGAGCCCTGTTTTATTTGCGAGGTCAATTTGCCGCATTCCTTTTTCCTTCATTGCCTCGCGCAGTCTCTCGCCGCACGTTGCAACCTTCTTCCAGTTATTCATATCTGTCTCCTTTTTAGTTTCTTTTTTCTGTCTCCTAAATATTATACCATAAAAAACCCCGTTTGTCAAGTTTTCCAAACAAAAATTTAAAAAAATAATTTTTTTTGAAAAAAACTATTGACAACCGCAAAAAAGGGTGCTATAATATTGTGCAGTTGGGAAAACTAAACAAAAATTTAAAACCCAAACCAAAGGAGACAGATAATGGAACTCAGACTTACAGACATGGAAAAACAGGTGCTTCACGACATCACGGAGGACGAATTTTACGAGAACGGGCTCGACAGCGTAATATGGGCTGACTGCTTCCTCGACACAACGTCGATACCCTCGAAGCAGGTAAGAGGCGTCCTGAGCTCACTTATTCAGAAGGGCATTCTGAAGCCTATGATAAAGAGTAGAGACGCGTGCATCAGCTTTACCGGTTACGGCAAACAGGTAATGGCAGCACTTGGGTATGATGATTAAGAAAGGAGGGGCGGAGAAATGAGTAGAACATACGGACTGCTACGCGAGAGAATAATACGCTCCGATTACGATTACGTTTCATTTGCGAAAGCCCTCGGAATGTCGAGGGCAACGCTCAGCGCGAAGCTGAATAGCAAAAGTGATTGGACGGTCGGAGAAATTGAAAAGATATGCGACGTGCTTCATATTGACTTAGAAGAAATTACGCGATATTTTTTTTACGAATAATGTTTAGAAATCAAAACAAAAAGTTAGAAACCAAAAGGAGACAGATAATGAAACTTGCAAAAGCACTTAAATTTATCGGCGGCGTAACGGTCGCCGCCGGAATCGTACTCGCTCTGGGCGAGTGGGAAACCGAGCCGCTCTACCACTACGTCGTGGCTATCGGCGTAGCCTTCATTGGCTACCTGCTGTTACGGATGGGTAAAGGCATAGAAAGGATCGAAAAGATATGATTACAGAGCTTAAGTACAAGGACAGAGCCGAGTGGCTCAAACTGAGACACGGGTACATAGGCGGCTCCGACGCAGGCGCGGTCGTAGGGCTCAACCCGTACAAAAGCGCGTACACGCTGTGGGCGGAAAAGACGGACGCGGTCAAGGAGTTCGAGGGGAGCCTCACGACAAAGGTCGGCACGTTCCTCGAGGAGTTCGTAGCCAAGCTGTTCGAGGAGGAAACCGGGAAGAAGGTAAGACGGAAAAACCGCATGCTCGTTAACGATAAATACCCGTGGGCTTGCGCGGATCTCGACAGGACAGTCGTCGGGGAAAACGCAATAGTCGAGATAAAGACGACGAACAGCTACGTAAATGTCCGCAAGTTCAGGGACGGCGAATATCCCGAACAGTGGTACGCGCAGATGGTTCATTATCTTGCAGTATCAGAAGCCGACAAGGCTTATCTCGCAGTCCTGAGCGAGTGCCGGGATTTCCACGTGTTCGAGCTGAGCAGGGACGAGGGAGAGATCGAAGCCTTGATGAAGGCGGAAAAGGAATTTTGGACTCACGTGGAAAGCAAGACTCCCGTAGCTCCCGACGGATCGGCGGACGCAGGGCAGACGATCGGCGCGGTTTATCCCGACAGCAACGGCGACACGGTGTCGCTCATGGGGTTCGAAAACGACCTCCGCCAGTACGTAGACATAGGCAGGCAGATTAAAGAGCTTGAGTCCATACGGGACGCGAGCGCAAACAGGATAAAGGCGTTCATGCAGGACGCAGGAAAGGGCGAGACTGACGGCTACAAAGTGAGCTGGACGACAGCCGAGCGCAGGACGTTCGACACCAAGCGGTTCGCTCTTGAACACGGGGACATAGACCTCGATAAGTATTATAAAACATCAACGGCACGAACATTTAAAGTTAGTGAGAGGAAAGCATGAACACAAAACATTTAGACTTAACCGGGCAGAGGTTCGGAAGACTTACTGTCGCGGGATTGCATCACGGTGACGGCAAAGGGGCTTATTATTGGACTTGCAAATGCGATTGCGGAGGCGAGTGCGTTGCGCTGACAAACAACCTGCGAAAAGGGAATACCATATCGTGCGGGTGCTTCAGGCTTGAACAATTGCGGGGAGCAATAAAAAAGCACGGGGAAGGCGGGACAAGGCTGTATCGGATATGGAAAGCAATACACACGCGGTGTTATAACTCAAAATTCCCGGGGTATAAATATTACGGCGGGCGCGGAATAACAGTCTGCGACGAGTGGAAAAGCAGTTTCATTCCGTTTAAGGAATGGGCGGAAGCGAACGGATATTCAGATAATCTTACGATAGACAGAATAGACGTAAACAAAGAATATTCACCGGACAATTGCCGGTGGGCAACAATGAAAGAACAAAATAAAAACAAGAGAGCCCCGAACGGGTTCAAAATAAAGGAGATTTAAAATGAACACTATTCAGAACAAAATGGCAACGAAGGACAACAAAACAAAAACAATGCAGGATTACGTCCGTTCGATGGAAAACGAAATCAAAAAGGCTTTACCATCAGTTATAACGCCTGAAAGATTTACCAGAATGACACTGTCGGCTCTATCAAACAATAAAGAACTGGCGGGTTGCGATCCAAAATCATTTTTGGGAGCCATGATGGCGGCGGCTCAGTTAGGGCTGGAGCCTAATACGCCTTTAGGACAAGCCTATATTATTCCCTATAACAAACAGGCTACCTTCCAATTGGGGTATCGCGGGATAATCGACCTTGCCTACAGAAGCGGAGAGGTCGAGGTCATACAGGCTCACGTAGTTTACAGCAACGACGAGTTCGAGTGCGAGTACGGACTGGAGCCCAAGCTGACGCACAAGCCTGCGGACGGCGACCGCGGAGATCCTGTAAAGGTGTACGCAATGTTCAAGACAAAGAGCGGCGGCTACGGCTTCGAGGTCATGACTATGGACGAGTGTAAGGAGCACGCAAAGAAATACAGCAAGGCGTACGGCTACGGCTCAAGTCCGTGGCAGACGAACTTTGAAGAAATGTGCAAAAAGACAGTCCTGAAAAAGGTTCTGAAATACGCGCCACTCAAGTCGGATTTCGCCCGCGGGATCTCGCAGGACGAGACAGTCAAGACGGAGATAAGCGAGGATATGTACAGCGTAAAGAACGAAACGATATATGAGGCAGAATACGAAGACAAGGAGACAGAAGGCAATGAGACAGAGACAGAAAGTGCTTAACTACATGTACGAGCACCCCGAAGGGATAACACAGATGGACGCGATCCGCGAGTACGGAATCACACGGCTGTGCGCGGTAATATTCGAGATTAAGAAACGCGGCGTACCGGTCGACACCGAGTACCAGAAGGTAACGAACAGAGACGGAGACGTCGTGAGCATAGCAAGGTACAGGTATGCACCGAAGACAGCGGGGGAGACAGTATGAACGTTGTATGTATCACAGGGCGGCTCGTGGCTAAACCCGAGCTCAGAACAACGCAGAACGGCGTCATGTTTGCGACCTTCTCGGTAGCCGTGAACAGGGAGAGAGAGAAGGATAAAGCGGACTTCTTCAACTGCACCGCGTGGAGGCAGAGCGCGGAGTACGTCACGCAGTACGGAAACAAGGGAACGCCGGTCGAACTGCACGGACAGCTTCAGACAAACAAGTACACCAACAAGGAAGGGAAGACCTTCACAAACTACGACATAGCCGTAGATGCGTTAAAATTGCGCAAGGTTGAACAAAACGCAGAAACGCACTCTAACACTGCGGAGAGCGAGAAAACGCAACAGAGCGCAAATTTCGCGCTTCCTGAGGCATACACCGATATAGGCGAAGGAGACTTACCCTTTTAAGAGGACGGGACAATGGAACTGAAATGGATTAAGTTATCGACGGATTTGTTTGAACACAGAAAGATTAAACTCATAGAGAGCATGCCGGGCGGGGACGCATACGTCCTCGTCTGGCTCAAGCTCCTGTGCCTCGCCGGAGAGCTCAACGACGGCGGCAGGATATACGTCACGGAGGACGTCCCGTACACCGACGCCATGCTGGGCAAATCGTTCGGTAAGCCGACTGCAACCGTACGAAAGGCTCTTGACGTTTTCAAAAAATTCTCCATGATAGACGAGGAAAACGGGCTCCGGATCTCGAACTGGGAAAAGTATCAGGGGACGGACAAGGCGGCGGAGATGCGTGAACAGGCACGCATTCGTAAACAAAATCAACGTGACAGAGAGCGTGACATGTCACGTGACAGTGATGTGACAAAACGTGACTGTCACGCAATAGAAGAAGAAAGAGAAGAAGAAAAAGAAATAGATATAGATCCTTCCCTCTCTGTCGAGAGTGAAGGAGCGCGCGCGGACACGCCCGCACCCGTGCGTGCCTACGGGATATACCAGAACGTGTTTTTGACGGAAAAGGATTTTAACGACCTTAAGAACCGATACCCCGACTATATCGTGAAGATCCAGAGGTTCTCGGAATACTTATACAAGCACCCGAACAAGCACTACGCCAATCACTACGGCACGATCCTTAAGTGGGCGGCACAGGACGAGGAGCGCGACAGGAAGGCGGAGGCTATGAGCAAAAAAGAACAGGACAACGGGCTGTATCACAGCTTTGATCCGGATGAGTTTATCGAGGCGGCAATGAAGCGGAGTGAAATAGAATTTGACGAGATGAAAAAGAGGCAGCTTGATTATGTGCGGAATCATCCTGAAGAAAAATTGAAAGAAATCAGAGAGTATAAGGGCGTGAACGATGTCAAATGTCTGTATAGGGACGAGATAGCCGTTTTGAAAGAGATGGGGTATGAAATATGACAAGTGGAGCGAAGATGAAATGACAATTAGATATGGCAATTTTGCATTTACTCCGCAATACTGCGATATATGCGGAAGAAAGTTTATCTTTGAAAGATACAGTACAAGGTATAAAGAAATAGGCATAGGACACGAAAGTTTTGAATTCCCGGTTTGTAAAAAATGTACGGAATCACTAAAGGATGAGGAGAAAACAGATGGACAAGAGCAACTGGCACAAGATGTGCCTTGAAAAGATACCGCACGGGGAAGAAGGACAGATCGACCTGAGCTGGGACGACGCCGTGACTTGGGCGAAGATACTTAACAAGCAGGGCTACGCCGTCCTGTTTACGGGCGGAGACATGCTGGATGATGTCAAGGTGAGCTGGCTATATGCCGGCGCCGAGGATAATCTCGATTTGGCGGACTATGACAATGTAACGTTCACGTCGCCTGACTATCTCGAGGGCTACCCCGACGCAATCAACGAGGAGTACGGAGAAGAGGAGAGCGAAGATGACCTGCCGATAAGACCGGAGGTGAGCGAGTGATGTTCGAGATTAACTACACAGGCTACAGCGCAGGCATATACGCGGACGTACAGCGTACGTACATGGTGCATTCCGATCTGAACGCGGTACAGGTGGAGGAGAAGGTACGCGAGTATTTGAAGGCACACCACGAGCCGACGAGGAACTACGGCGAATGGAGAGCTCAACAGCGGAGCGACCCCAGTGTTTACTACAGCGGGTACTACAGGCTGACGAAGTCGCTCGGCGACCGCTGGAGCGTCGAAACGATACAGCCGAGCACGGAATGAGATGAGCGAACTGAAAGAGAAAGTTAAAAGGTCGATCGGCATCATAAAATCGTTTGAGCCTGATGAAGGATACTACGTCATATCTAACCCGCCGTATTCACTACGAATGGGGCGTTCCGTTCGCCATGCTGTTTAACACGTCGGGACTGTTCGACAGCAAGAACCGAACAACGCTTGCAATGGCAGGGGGGTGGAAATCATGTACATTAACGTGCTCGACGAAAAGATAAAGTTTGCGCTTACAAGGAGGGACCATGAGAGTTCTTGTGGCATGTGAAGAAAGTCAGCGAGTGTGTTCGGCGTTCCGTGAAAAGGGACACGAGGCGTATTCCTGCGACATTATAGAACCGAGCGGAGGGCATCCCGAATGGCACATACACGGAGATGTTATTCCGGTTCTGATGGGGGGGGGCGTGGTAACAATGGACGGCAAATCCCACGATATTGGGAAATGGGACATGATGATAGCACATCCGCCATGCACATATATATCTAATGCGGGTGCAAGATTTCTTTATCCAAATCATGTTCTTAATGAAGAAAGACTTCGCAAAGGTATTGCAGCTACACATTTTTTCATTAGATTGCTATATGCAGATATTGACAAGATTTGTGTTGAAAACCCTACACCGTCATCGGTGTATATGCTGCCCAAGCCAACACAGACGATTCAGCCGTGGATGTTCGGGCATCCTGTACAGAAACGGACTTGTCTGTGGTTAAAAGGGTTGCCGGAATTGACACCGACGCAAGTGTGTGACGAACGAGAGAGCAGCAGAACCGCGGGGAATTGGTTTAACTGTGGGGGGAAAGACCGTCAAGCAAACCGCGCAAAAACATTTGTCGGAATTGCCAAAGCAATGGCTGAGCAATGGGGTTGAAAGGGGTCAAGTGATGAAAGTAAAGGACGTAGAGATTAAAAGCGCAACGCCGGGAGAGATTCCGTTTATCCTCACGAAGGACAGGAAGTGCGTATCGTACAATCTGCACAACGTACACACGGGCTTCGAGGACTGCGAGATTAAGTCGCTGAAGGTAGAGGAGCACATGGGAACGGCGTGGGTCTGGGCAGAACTGGAGGCAGTACCCGATGACGTGGACTGAAGTAAAGAAACGGGACAACAGCGGCTGGGCACACACGTACGTTATGTACCGGTGCTCGGTCTGCGACAGGCTGAGCGAGCGTCCGTTCTGGAAGTGCTTCAAATGCGGAGCACGGGAGGAGAAAAGGCATGGACAGGCAGGGCATACGGCTGAGCTCAATTGACGCGCCCTGCAAGGGCTGTGCGGACAGATTCGTCGGGTGTCACGGGGTCTGCGAGAAGTTCGCGCAATACAACGAGCTGAAGAAGGCGGAGTACGCACAGAGGTATCTGAGGAATTTAGAAACAGCAGACCGCGAGGACGCGACACGCGGGGAAAGGATCGAGAAATGGCAGAGACGAAACAAGACGAAAAGATGATTCAGGGGCGACCGGAGGGGTTGCTCAGCAACTTAAGACCGAACTACAAGAGCAAGTCGGCTGTGTGTCCGTTCTTCTCGTTTACTGTGCGGGACTCGGTAGGCTGTGAGGGAGTGCTCGAGGACGTGCACAAGACAATAATCATGTTTACGTCGGTCGACAAGCGGGACATGTTCATGGGGTGTTTCTGTAGCAACATGGACGGCTACGAGGGCTGTCCCGTGTATGAAGCTATTTACAAGAAGTACAAGGAGGAGTGACAGGCTATGGATATAACGATTATACTTATAATATTGGCTATTATGG